>OMBX01000163.1_pt1 | contig 42071 bp, 34 predicted proteins | sample 1644931 | NCBI WGS metagenome assembly OMBX01 (sample SAMEA103958165, study PRJEB25191) | human gut metagenome | biome: human-associated habitat [ENVO:00009003]; feature: intestine environment [ENVO:2100002]; material: feces | place: Germany | collected 2013/2015
CCTACGCCTTCCGCGACAAGTATTTCGCCGAGTTCAACTTCGGTTACAACGGTTCAGAGAACTTCGCCCCCGGCAAGCGCTACGGCTTCTTCCCCTCGTACGCCGTAGGATACATGATCAGCAACGAAAAATTCTGGGAGCCGCTGCGCGATAAGGTCAACATCCTGAAAATCCGCGCCTCGTACGGTAAGATCGGTAACGACGAGATCGGCGGCAGCCGCCGTTTCGCCTACAATACGACCATGAACACCAATGCCGGCGGGTTCACTTTCGGCGACCTGGGACAGACCAACCTGCCCGGTTATTCGACCGGCGAGTACGGCAACCCGGACGTTGCCTGGGAAGAGGCGACGAAGGCCGACGTCGGTATCGAGCTGGGGCTGTTCAACAAGATCAAGATCCAGGCGGACTACTTCTATGAGAAACGCGAAGGCATCTTCATCCAGCGCGAATCCACCCCGTCGGTGGTCGGCACGAAAACGGCGCAGTGGGTCAACCTCGGCCGCATGAAGAACCAGGGTTTCGACATGTCGCTCGAATTCGACCACAGCTTCAACAAGGATTTCAGCATATCGGCACGCGGTAACTTCACCTACAACCGCAACAAGAAACTCTACGACGACAAACCCGACCAGATCTGGAAATACCAGAACCTCGCCGGCTTTGCCAACAACCAGCAGTTCGGCCTGATCGCCGAAGGCCTGTTCGAGTCGGAAGAGGACATCGCCAACTGGCCCAAGCAGGATTTCGGCACCGTGCGCCCGGGTGACATCAAGTACCGCGACGTCAACGGCGACGGCGTGGTCAACACCTTCGACAAGGTGGCCATCGGCTATACGCTCGTACCGGAGATCAACTACGGTTTCGGCGCCAGCGTCAAATGGAAAGGCATCGACGTATCGGTATTCTTCTCGGGCGTGGGCCACGTGACCCGCATCATCCAGGGACAGAACCTCTTCGGCGCTTCGTCGACGATCCTCCGCATGGGACAGATCTTCGAAGATGTGGCCAAGAACCGCTGGACACTCGACAACCAGAATCCCAACGCCCCCTACCCCCGCCTGTCGCTCAACAAGGTGGACAACAACCAGCAACTTTCGACCTACTGGCAGCGCGACATGAGCTTCATGCGTCTGAAAGATGCGGAGATCGGCTATACGCTCCCCGAAAGCATGACCAAGAAATGGGGCCTGTCCAAGATCAGGTTCTATATCCAGGGAAAGAACCTGGTTACATTCAGCGATTTCAAACTCTGGGATCCCGAGGTAAATGCAAATTACGGTAATGTATACCCCCTCATACGTACCTTTGCAATCGGTGCAAATGTCAACTTCTAAAAAAGGATAAGCAATGAAAAAAATACGAATATTCGCAACCGCCCTGTTACTGGCCTTTACGCTGTCCTCCTGCGAGTCGTTCTTCGACGTGGAACTGGACGACCAGGCCAAGATCGAGGATATTTTCCGGCAGAAAACGGAAGTCCAGAAATACCTGAGCCACCTTTACTCCTACATTCCCCAGGAGGAAGAGGTCGTAGGCATGCACGGCTGGACGGTAGGACGTGCGGACGAGTCGTTGTTCTCGTGGTACCAGTGGGTCTACTACACCCAGTTCAGAACCGGCAACTACAGCAGCGCCACGACCAACTTCAATTACTGGCCGGATTACTACATCGGCATCAACCAGTGCTCCATCTTCCTGAAATATATCGACCTCGACAAGGAAGACACCCCGGCGACCCTCGCATACATGAAGGCCGAAGCCCGTTTCCTGCGCGCTTACTACTATTTCCTGCTGTTCCGCCAATACGGCCCGGTATTCATCTGGGGCGACCAGATCGCCGACGAGACGATCGACGGCAAGACCGTAGACCGCCACACCGTACAGCAGAACATCGACTTCATGGTCGGGGAGCTCGACGCGATCAAGAACGACCTGCCGGTACGCACCGACGACATCGGTATCGACGGCAAGCAGTGGGCCGGCCGTGTTACGCGCGGTGCAGCCCTGGCATTGAAATCGCGCATACTGCTTTATGCCGCATCGCCGTTATATAACGGGTGCGACCTTTACAAAGGCCAGATGCAGAACATACGCGGTGAATTCCTCTTCCCGCAGAGCAAGGACGAAACCAAATGGGAAGCAGCCGCACAGGCAGCCTGGGATGTCATCGAACTGGCAGAAACGGGCTTATACGATCTCTATAAGGACACGGAACAGACCGACGAATTCACGCGTTACATGTCCTCTTATCAGGGCGTAAGGCTGAAGCCCTGGAACAAGGAGACCATCTGGGGATGGTGGAGCCGCTCGGGCGGTTATTCGTGGCTGGGCGGCACGGGCGGTCTGCTGGCATGCGCCATGCCGGGCATGACGGGTGCTTCGGGCGCCGTTTACCAGGGTTACGGCGGTATCCAGCCTTCGCTGAAGCTGGTCGACAGCTATCCGATGTACACGACGGGACGCTATCCCGTGACAGGCTACCAGGGTGAGAACGACATGTCGAAACCCATCGTCGATCCGCAATCGGGTTATCAGGCGACCGGGTTCACCGATGGGTACAAGCAGCCCGGTATCGACTGGGGCGACGGCATCAAGGCCCATAACAGCTGTATCAACCGCGATCCCCGTTATTACGCCTGTCTGGTGCCCAACGGCTTCTGGTGGCCCAACAAGACGGAGAACATCAAGTTCACCTGCTACAACAATGACGCCTGTACCAATAAGTGGAATGCAGGTGAAGGCGGCGGTATCACCCGCGTAGGTTATGTATGGCGCCGTCTTTACGAAACCAACAAATCGTTGCGCGAGGCTACCGACTATACCACGATGAAAACGGTTTACCCGGCGTTTCGCCTGGCGGAGATCTACCTCAACTATGCCGAGGCCTGCAACGAAAAGCCCCAGCGCGACGAAGCCGCAGCGCTCGAATACCTGAACAAGGTGCGCGAACGGGTGGGCCTGAATAAGATCCAGGAGGCCTATCCCGAGATCCGCGGCAACCAGGAGCTGCTCCGCTGGTGCATCCAGAAGGAGCGCATGGTAGAGTTCGGACTGGAAGCGATGCGCCACTACGACGCCTGCCGCTGGATGATCGCCAAGAAGGAATACCCGAGCGAGAACTGGACGCTGCACGTAAGCGCCACCACGTACGAAGAGTCTTACGAACGCGTGTCCAACGACTACGTCGGTTCGCCCGCCGTTTTCCGCGACAAGGATTACCTCCATCCTATCAATGCGACACAGATGGCCGAAATGACCAACATGACCCAGAATTACGGACATTAATAAATGCTCGAACCTATGAAAATAAATATGTGGAAACTGTTGCTTGCAGGACTGTTTGCTTCGGCCGCCCTGGCCGGCTGCGAGGACAATCGCAACAACTTCATGGTAGACGATACGATTTCATTTGTCAATGAGGAGCAATATGCCGGCGTATCGGTTTATAATGGAAAATATGAATTGGCAATATTGAAGAACGGCAAGGGACAACAGAGTGCCAAAGCGCTCCTCAGTGTTTCGGAAACTGCCCTGGCCGAATACAACACGGCCAACGGCACCAACTATGCGGTGCTGCCGGCGAATTGCTACAAACTCTCTTCTTCGACGGTCGGCTTTTCGGACGGCGACACCCGTAAATTCGTCGAGGTTACGTGGGACGACGCAGCCATCTTCGCCCTGGGCGAGAGCACGGAGTATGCGATTCCGCTCGAACTCACCGTCGCCAACGACGCGCTGGCCGTCGATGCAAACCGCAATGTGAAGATCATCAATCCCAAACGCGCCTCGATCGGCATGGAGAGGGAGCTGGCGGCATCGTTCCATCCCACCGCTACGCACGAGGTGATCACGTTCGACGGCAACATCGTGCTCGACAATGCCATCTCAACAATGGATCTGACGGTGAACTACACGATCGACAACAGCCTCGTGGACGCCTACAACCAGGCCAACGGGACGAACTACCTGGCTGCGCCCGACGGGTTCGCCACGCTTGACGCCACCAGCTCGCAGATCGCTGCGGGCGAGACTGCGGCCAAGTTCTCGGGCAAGATCAATTCCGACAAGCTCTTTACGGGCAGCAACCTCGACATCGTGGGCGACCTGCTCGTGCCGGTACGCATCACCTCCACGTCGCTGGACGGGATCACCGTCACGACCGAGGTCATGTATGTCCCCTTCACGATGGACAAGGAAGTCAAGGGCCCGTGGACTGTCCTGGAAGGCAACGGCATCGGTTATGCCTACGACCCGCTGCCCCCTGCATGGAGCGTGGCCATCTACACGGCCGAACGGTTGTTCGACGGCTCGTTCTCCGATGAGTGGATTCCTTTCTGGAATACCCCCAATACGTTCCCGATGGTATTCGTCGCAGACATGGGACAGCGACAGGTATTTACCAAATTCCGTATCAGCGACAGCTACAACTACCAGGGGAATGCGCTGAACTATCAGATCTATACCGCCGAAGAGTACTCCGGCGCCGGCACCCAATGGAACCTCGTGGCAAGCGGCAAGCGTGCCTATGAATGGGTGAACTGCGGTACCGACAAGACCGACCCGCGGTTGATCTACGATTACCCTGTCCAGAAGACAATTGCAGGCCGCTACCTGAAATTCGTGATCGTCAATGTCGAGCGTCTCGATGCGACGGGCGACTATATGAACGGGCGCTGCAAACTGGGCGACGTACAGGGTCTGGGATTCTAACGATAGATGTTGAATAATTAATCCCGTTGTGAGTTCACTCCCTTTCACAACGGGATTAATTTTAATTTTACGAATTACGACTTACCGACTACGATGCTCAAATTCCTGAAAAATATCATTCCGTTCGCAACGGCCGCAGGATCCTTGCTTCTCGCGGGCGGTTGTTCCCGAACCATGTACCCGCAGGGGCAGCACCGCAGAAACCTGCAGCCCCCCACGGATGCCGTGTTATGTTACGGCGGCAGCCACCACCGCACCCCTTTCCTGTGGGACAAGGAACGGCTGGCGCCCTATGTCACCTATGTCGATAAAGAGGGCGGGGAGCACTGGCTCTTCGACGGGTTCATCTTCCTGGAATTCCAGGACACGAACCGTCCCGACGCAGAACTCTACGCCTTCGAGACGGGGCATCTGCGCGACAAGGGCGAATCGGCCGGCAAGGCGCAATGGCAGGAGCTGATCGACTATTATTTCACGGACGGCAACGGGGTCGAGGCCCTCGAAGAGGCCGTGAAGGAGGCCGCCGCGCGGTTGGGCAAAGCCCCGCAGAAGCGCAAGGTCATCATGGTACTCCCCGACCCGGTGATTCACCGGCACTATATCGACACGATGTCGAGTACGACCTATTGGGGAGCATTGGACGGGCGGCAGCTGGATTTCAACAGGAATGAAGACCGCATAGCCGCCTGCAAATGGTATATCGACCGGGTACGGGAGCGGTTCGCCCGGGGCAACTACGAACATATCGAGCTGGCGGGATTCTACTGGCTGCGCGAGATCGTCACCCGGCCGGTGGACACACAGTACAGCTACCACCTGACCCGCTCGGACATCATGCTTCCGCATATCGCCGATTACCTCCACAAGCTGGATTATACGTTCAACTGGATACCCTATTACGGCTCGCGCGGGTACGACGTATGGCAGCAGTTCGGGTTCGACCAGGTCTACCTGCAACCCAACTATTACTGGAAGCCGCAGAACGACATGGATGAGGTTTGCAGACAGATCGACAGCCTGGGCATCGGCATGGAAATAGAGTTCGAGCCCACGCTGCTCAACGCACGCGAAGGCAGCGGAACATTCCGCAAGCGGCTGCGCGACTACATCGACTACGCCAAACGACGCAACATCTACGGCAAACGGCCGTTCGCATATTACCACGGCACCAACGGGTTCTACGACCTCCACGCTTCGGACGACGAGGCCGACCGGGAGTTGTTCGACGAACTTTGCCAGTTCATCATAAACAATCCGTTACGGGCACAACGACCGACAACGGACAGGAAATAACCCATAAACGGATATATTGACCCCGGACGGAAGAGACTGCTCCGGGGTCGGATAAAAACGACAAGACATGACTCGCAGACTTTTTACAGTAGCAATTGCAGTGGTAACAGCCCTGGTTTTCACCCTCCCGACCGGCACCGCAGGCCCGAAGGACAAGCTGTACCCGTGGGAGAAGAAACACAAGAGTCCGGCGACCACGACCGATGCCGTATTATGCTACGGTGCCAGCCATCACCGCAACCCCTTCCTGTGGGACAAGGGGCGCTTCGCCCCCTATGTCACCTACGTCGACCCCGACGGGAAGGAACAATGGCTATTCGACGGCTTCATCTTCCTGGAATCGCAGGATGTCGACCGCCCCGACAGCGGCGCCTACTCGTTTATGACGGGCGTGCTGCGCGACACGGGCGTATCGGCCGGCAAGGAGCAGTGGCAGGAGCTGATCGACTACTATTTCACAAAGGGCAACTGTGTCGACGCCCTGGAACAGGCCGTCAAGGAGGCCACCGCACGGTTGGGCAAAGCGCCCTGCAAACGCCGCGTGATCATGATGATCCCCGATCCGATCATCCACCGACACTACATCGACACGACCACCACGACGACCTACTGGGGAGAACTCGGCGGGCGCCGGTTGGATTTCAACAGCAACGAAGACCGCGTAGCGGCCTGCAGGTGGTACATCGACCAGGTACGGGCGCGGTTCGCCCAAGGCGATTACAAATACATCGACCTGGCCGGGTTCTACTGGATCCGCGAGATCGCCGCTCAGCCGCACGACACGGAGTACAGCTACCATCTGACCCGTTCGGACATCCTGCTCCCCGAGATCGCGGACTACCTCCACCGGCTCAACTACACGTTCAGCTGGATTCCGTTCTACGACGCCCGCGGCCATGACGACTGGCGCAAATTCGGCTTCAACCAGGTCTACATGCAGCCCAACCACTACTGGAAGCCGGAAAACGACCTGGATTCCGCCTGCATGAAGATCAACCGTGCCGGGACGAGCATCGAGTTCGAATTCGAGGCTTCGATCCTCAGCGCGGATCCGCACAGCGACATATACCGGGCACGGATGCGCAAATACATGGAATATGCAAAGAAACACGGCATCTACGGCACCCGCCCGCTGGCCTATTACCAGGGGAGCAACGCCCTCTACGACCTCTCGGTTTCCACGGACGAAACGGACAGGGAGTTCTTCCACGAATTCTGCCGTTTCGTCGTAAACAACCCGGTACGGACGCAACACACCGGGAAGGGAAACAAATAAAAAAACCTGACATCCCATGAGGAATTACCGAATTATTTTCACGCTTCTCTGCTGCCTGCCCTTTATCGGCTGCGGGGACGGGGACGACGAACCCTCCCGGGGCCCGAAACCGACCCTGAGCATGACGATCGCATCGTCGGGCGCCAACTCCGTGACGCTGAACATGAGGCGTACGAATGCCTCGTCCGTCAAAATCATACACAAGGCCACGGGGGTCACTACGTCCGAAACGGCTCAGAGCGTCGCCCAGAACGGCACGCAATACACCGGGACGACGGTCGAGATCGACGGTCTGACGGCGCAGACGACCTACACGGTCTTCGCCGTAGCCTGCAACGACTCGGGCGAATACAGCCAGATGCAGTATGTCCGGTTCACTACCGACGCCCCCGGCCCGCAGATGTACCCGTGGGAGCAAAGCCGCAGCGGGATACTCTCCTACACGGACATGGTGCTGTGCTACGGCGGCAGTCACCACCGCACCCCGTACCGCTGGGACAAGGAGCGTTTCGCCCCGAGCGTGAGCTACGTGGACGAACAGGGCAAGGAACATTGGCTGTTCGACAGCTTCCTGTTCATCGAATTCCAGGACAGCAGCCGTCCCGACGGCGGTTATTACGCCTACATGGTGGGGCTGATGAAGGACTACGGATTCTCGGCCGGCAAGACGCAATGGAAAGAGCTGATCGACTATTGGTTCGCCGGCGGCAGCGGCATGGATGCCCTCGAAGGAGCCGTGAAGGACGCTTCGGCACGCCTGGGCGCACCCCCGTCCAAACGCAAGGTCATCATGGTACTTCCCGATCCGATCATCTACAAGGTTTACGACGGCAAGGGCAATGGCAAGGGCGACCCCGGCTCCACGGTTTACTGGGGCGAGCTGAACGGCCGCAAAATGGACTTTTCGACGGCCGAAGACCGCATCGCGGCCTACAAGTGGTATGTCGACGAGGTACGCAGGCGTTTCGACCTGGGCAACTACCAGTATATCGACCTGGCAGGGTTCTACATCATCTCCGAGGAACTCGTCACGCCGGGCGACGGCTGGAACCACGAACTGAAGAAATCGGACGAGATCATCCCTCCGCTTGCGGAATACCTGCATGCGATCAACCAATCCCTGAACTGGATCCCGTACAACCGCGCCGCAGGGTATAAGAAATGGCAGCAGCTGGGCGTAGACTACGCCTATATGCAGCCCAACTATTTCTGGGAGGGACAGAAACCGCTGTCGCAGTTCTTCTCCGACGTCAAGGCCAACGGCCTGGGCATGGAATTCGAGTTCGACGAGGCGCTCCTCGAGGGCAAGGCCGACTGCGACACCTACAAGAAGCGTTTCCGCGAATACATGTCCGGAGCCAGGCTGAACAATGTCTACGGCACAAAGCCGCTGAGCTATTACCACGGCACCAACGCCTTATACGACCTGTCGAAATCGACGGCAGCCAAAGACAGGGAGTTCTACCACGAATTCTGCCGCTTCGTACTCGACAACCCGATGCGCAAATAACGATTAACGATCCGTAAACAGATGAAAAAACTCAAGACCTTCGCATTTTGCACCCTCTTAGCGGCATTGGCCGCAAACCATACGCCCGCCACAGCGGCGAACGGCCCCACGGGCGACGCGGCCCCGGCAACCCGCGATTCCGAACCGAAAATGTACGCCTGGGAACAGGAACGCGACGCGATACCGTCCTATACCGACCTGGTGTTGTGCTACGGCGGCAGCCACCACCGCACCCCGTACCGCTGGGACAAGGAGCGTTTCACCCCGTTCGTGACCTATGTGGACGAGAGCGGCAGGGAGCACTGGCTCTTCGACGGGTTCCTCTGCCTCGAATTCCAGGACAGCAGCCGCCCCGACGGCGGTAAATACGCCTACATGGTAGGCGTGCTGCGGGGGCAGGGCGTTTCGGCCGGCAAACAGCAGTGGAAGGAGCTGATCGACTACTGGTTCGACGGCGACAACGGCGTGAACGCCCTCGAAGCGGCCGTAAAAGAGGCTTCACAGCGGCTGGGCACACCCCCGGCCAAGCGCAAGGTCGTCATGGTAATGCCCGACCCGATCATCTACCGGAAGTACGACGACACGAACGAGTCGACGACCTACTGGGGTTCGCTCGGCGGGCGGCAGATGGATTTCGCCAAGGGCGCCGACCGCGTTGCGGCCTGCAAATGGTATATCGACCAGGTGCGCAGGCGCTTCGACGAAGGAAATTACCAGTATGTCGAACTGGCGGGGTTCTACCCCATCTCCGAAGAGATCGTGACGCCGGGCGACGGCTACTGCCACGAACTGAAAAAGTCGGAAGAGGTCATCCCCCAGGTTGCGGAATACCTGCATGCGATCAACCAGAGTTTCTGCTGGATACCCTACAACCGTGCCGCAGGCTACACCAAATGGAAGGAGATGGGCATCGACTACGCCTATATGCAGCCCAACCACTATTGGGACGACAAGGGCGTAAGGCCGCTGTCTCGCTATTTCTCCGACATCAAGGCCTACGACCTGGCGATGGAATTCGAATTCGACGAGAACATCCTCGAGGGGGAGCAGAACTCCGAGGTTTACAAAAAAAGATTCCGCGAGTATATGGAAGGTGCAAAAAAACACGGCGTATACGGACGTAAGCCGCTGAGCTATTACCACGGCACCAATCGTTTTTACGACTTGTGGGCGTCGACGGCGGCAAAGGACAAGGAACTGTTCCATGAATTCTGCCGGTTCGTGATCGACAACCCGCTGCGGCAAAGAACGGCCGCGTCCGGCAAACCCGCCGCCGAGCAGGGATACCGGACGACCGAAATTCAGGATCTGGCCCTGATCTACCAGGGCGGCAGCCACCGGCTGGACTGGACGGTCGATGAATTCCGTCCCTATGTCGTACACCGGTTTGCCGACGGCTCGAAAGACTGGCTCTTCGACGGCTTCCTGTTCCTCGAGTTCAAGGACGGCTCGGGACGCAACTACACCGTGGGCTACGAGAAACTCAACGCCCGCAGGACAGAATGGGAGTGGCTGCTGGATCGGATTTTCGAGCAGGGCAAGTCGCTTTCGGCACTCGACCGGTGCATCGGCGAAGAGATCGGCGAGCTGGGCAAGCCCGTATTCAGGCACCGGATCGTGCTGGGACTTCCCGAAGCGATCCGCGGCCAGAAGGACTGGGGCGAGATCGACGGCCGGGAGATGGATTTCTCGAAAGAGGAGGATCAGATCGCCGCGACCAAATGGTACATCGGGGAGCTGGTCGAACGTTTCAAGGCCGCTAAATACAAGCACCTGGAACTCTCGGGCTTCTACTGGGTCGCCGAGGACACCCACCACTGCGAGGAGCTCACCATTCCGCTGAGCGAATACATCCACTCCGAAGGCAAGCTTTTCTACTGGATTCCTTACTGGCAGGCCAAAGGCCATGAGGAGTGGAAACGCCTGGGCTTCGACGTGGCTTACCAGCAGCCCAACCACTTCTTCAACCACTCGATCCCCGACAGCCGCCTCGACGAGGCCTGCGCCACGGCCCGCCGCCACGGGATGGCCATGGAGTTCGAATTCGACGAGAAGGCCACAGCGGCGATCCCCAACTCGTCGCACGACCGGATGGCGGCCTATATCAACCACTTCGAAAAGAACGACGTCTTCAACTCTTCGGCCGTCGCCTACTACTGCGGAAACCGCGGCGTACTGACCCTCGACGAGTCGGACAACCCGAAAGACAAGGCCCTGATGGATCGCCTGGCCCGGATCATCCAGGCACGCCGCTACCTGAAATACGGCATCCCGATGAAGAACAAGACCCGCGTGGTCGCACACCGGGGCTTCTGGCACACCGACGGCTCGGCACAGAATTCGATCGCCTCGCTCCTCAAGGCCGACCAGCTGGGCGTGTACGGCGTGGAATTTGACGTATGGATGGCCTCGGACGGCGTTCCGGTGCTCAACCACGACGGCTGGCACGACGGATACGAGGTACAGAGCACCCCTTCGACCGTGCTGACGACGCTCAAGCTCGAAAACGGGGAGCCGATGCCCACGCTGGCGCAATACCTCGAGGCCGCTAAGGATACGAAGGTACACCTCGTTCTGGAACTCAAGCCCCACGCCACCCCCGAGGCGGAAACCGCAGCGGCCGAGGCCGTGGTGAAGATGGTCGGCCGGTACGGGCTTTCGAAACGCGTGACCTACATCTCGTTCTCACTCCACATAATGAAAGAGCTGGCACGGCTGGCCCCCGCAAAGACGCAGCTGATGTACCTGGGAGGCGGCACGTTGCCCAAAGACCTGAAGGCGATGGGGCTGACGGGCTGCGATTTCAACTACGGCGTATACCGGAACAACCCGACGTGGCTCAACGACATCAAGGCGTTGAAGATGGCCTCGAACGTATGGACGGTAAACAACCCGGCCGACATGATGTGGGCCATCGAAAACCGGGTCGACTACATCACCACAGACCGTCCCGACCTCTTCCTGAAGCTCACCCGCAAGTAAACCGGACGGGCATCGGATGCCCCGGCATACAGGCGATGCACCCGGGATGCGCCCGGATGCATCGCTTTCCTACAAAAACGCAACGATGAAACATTTGAAAATCATGGCCTGCCTGCTGTTGCTGGGATGCATGGCGCCCGCAACGGCACTCTGTGCCGGGGAGCATGCCCCGAAGCGCAGCAGGGGGAAAGGACACGACCGCCCCTATTCCGAAACGATGTATGTCAAACGCCAGGGCGGCGACCTCTATATTTCGGCCAAGCTGGACGAACGGACGGATATCACCTATTGGTTCAGGCGGTGCATGTTCAACGAGCTCTACACGTTCTACCGCGTAGGCATCACGCGCAACAGGGCGGCGCTTCCCACCACGCAGCCCGAGGCCGAACCCGCCGTCCTGCTCAACTCGACGTACAGCGACAACATCGGGCCTTTCGCCATCCCCGGGTGCGGGTGGTGCGGGGGCAACCACAAATACAGGGAACGCACGGCGCGCACGGCACGCAGCGAGGGTTACACCCTGCTGGCCGACGGCAACCGCATCGAGGGCGACACGACGCTATGGGCAAATCGGGTGACGGTCGAGGCCGAAAACGTAATCCTCGACCCGACACGCCCTTACCGGAACGCCGCGGGCGGCGAAGAACTGCGCGACACCCTGTGCCGGGAATCGGTGACATACACTGTCCGCCGCAACAACATCGAGGTCGCGGCCTCGCACCGGTTCTGCAACGCCGCGCCCGTGACCATCGCCATCTATTACGGGATGCAGTCGATGTTCGAAGGCGAGACGCACGTACTCACCCCGGGCGGGGCCTACACGGACTGGACGGAAGCGGCGAAGGCATCGACGTTCACCAAACAGGAATACCCCCTTTTCCGGCGCTACGTCGAAAAGAACAGACAGGGGTACCAATCGACCTGGCTGCTGCCCGACGGGCTGGGAGACCACGCGCTGCTGGACGGGCAGGACGACATCTTCATCTATGCGCCCTACGGCAAGAGCTACCACAAGCTCATCGGGAACAAACGGATGGAGAACGGCGACAAGACCTGCTGGCGGGGTGTCTACACCTGGTTCGAGACGCCCGTCGCCGACGATGCCGACCTGTTGTGCTACGAAGGCAGCGCCGGGGGACATACGGCCGTTTTCATCGACTGCAAGCGGGCTTGCAAGAGGACGCTGGCACTGCCCGGATACCTCGACCTGCGGCATTTCGGAACGGCCGAACAGAACAGCGGCATCCGCATTTCGGCCGCCGGGCGGAATAAACTGAAGATAAAGGCCGACGCACCGGGCAGCTGTGTATTGCTGCTCCAGGAATAAGGTTACGGGGCCAAAATAACGGAAGGCCGCTGCGATCTGCCTGCAAGAATAAGAGGGCCGGGGAATGCTTATTTCCCCGGCCCTCTTATAATTCTGCCCCTGCCGGCTATTAACGCCGCCGATACCGTTTCGGATTCTTCAGCACCGCGTCGACGACGGGCGGCAGAATCTTCTCCATCACGTCGTACCCCGCGGCCGTGGGATGGACTTCGTCGTAGGTATAGGCCGCGACCATGCCTCCGTCCGCTTCGGACATCGCCGCGTGGTAATCCACATAGGGGACATTCTCCCTGCGGGCGTACTCGCGGATCATGGCGTTCAGCTCGATGATCAGGGGCGCGGGTTCCAACTCCTTGCGCCAGCCGAATTCACGCGCGGGCAACAACGAACACAGCACGGGGGCGATGCCGTTGGCACGCGCCAGCTCGACCATCGACACGAGGTTGCCCAGGATATGCGGGAGCGATATATAACCGGTATTCCGGGCTATGTCGTTCGTCCCGCCGCAGATGACGACCACCTGCGGGTGCAAGTCCAGCACGTCGGCCCGGAAGCGCACGAGCATCTGCGAGGTGGTCTGCCCGCTGATGCCGCGGCTCACATAACCGCGGGCGGCGAAAAAGTCGGGATGCGTCTTGATCCACAGTTCGGTGATCGAGTTGCCCATGAGGACGACCTTCGGATTGCGCACCTGGCCGTTGGCCTGCTCGAAGCGGCCGAAGTTCGCCCAGTCCTGGGTTTGCGCAGCGGCGCAGAGCAAACCCGCAAGGGCAAGGACGGTAAAAAACAGTTTTTTCATCGTATCAGCAGCTATTGAATGACCTCCATCGGCATCTCCCACCCCATGATCGTCGAGATGTAGGGGATGACCGCAGCGGCGAACTTCCGGTGTCCGCGGTGGTTGGGATGGTACCCGGCCCCCAGGTCGCCGTCCTGGTTGATGATGCCCGTAAAATGCATGACGCAATGCAGGTCGCCGTCCTCCAGGCCGGCCATGACGGACTGCATATAGGGATAGAACGCCTCCGCACCGTCGGGGATGACGTAAAGGATCGGCACGGAGCCGTAATGTTCGCGCAGGGCGCCGTAAAGCTCGCGGAAAGCCTTGCCGAAGGCGGCCTCGGAGGGTGTAATGCCCGTGCTGCAATCGTTCGTGCCCAGTTTTATCACCACGATGTCGGGCTTGTAGCCCCGGAAATCCCACCGCGGCGAGTCTGTCATGTCGAACGTCCGCAGGATGCGCTGGCGCATGGTGACGTCCGACGTCTGCTTCACGTCGCCCCAGTTACGGACAACGCCCTGCCCCGAATGGGCCGTGAGCACGTAATCGGCATCGAAACAGCGCGCCACGATGCAGCCCCATGCCAGGTCGCAGTTCTCGGTCTCGGGGGTGAAAGGCTCCGAGACGGTTTTCCCCTCGGTACCGTAGCCGCACGTGTGCGAGTCGCCGATGAACTCGATCAGCCGCGACGGGGCGGGCGGCAGGTCGAGCAGGGCACCGTCGGCCTCGATGCCGTAGAGCGTCGTGCGCCCCTGCTCGGCTTCGGTGCGTTTCTGCACCGTCACGGTATGCGGCCCCGGCGCAAGCCCTTCGGCGAGGGGCACGCACGACGAGGCTCCCTCGACGGTCGCCTTGCCGTACAGGCGCCCGTCGACGAATACGTTGTAGTAATTACGCCCGGTATCCGCAGCACGCATCGCACAGCGGCTGCCGTCGAAACGAAACGTGAAATGACAGCCGCTCCAGTCGAACGACAGGCTGCCGTCGCCGTTTTCGGCGGCGCGGCCGGTAAAGCGGATCTTGTCCGAACGGGCTTCATAGAAGCGCATGTCGCCGCCGGCCATGCAGGCCCCCGACGCCGCGCACAATGCCAGCGCAAAAAACAGACGTTTCATCCGGGCAGCTTATTTGACGTAGGGCCTGATCTTCTCGATCCACACGGCATAACCCGCCGCCTTGAGGTGGATGCCGTCGAACGTGTACTCTTCGGGCAGTTCCCCGTTGCGCTGCATAGCGCTCCAGATGTCGATGAAGGTCAGCCCGCGGCGTTCGGCCATCGCACGCAGCAGTGCGTTGAACTCGGCGAAACGGGCATTCTTGCCCTTCATGAAGGCTTCGTTATGCGCCTCGTTGAGCGGCAGCAGGCTCTGGATATAGACCCTCGTGCGGGGTGTCCCCCGGGCGATGATGTCAAGCAGGCGTTCGTACTGCTGCAAGAGTTTCTCGTTCGAAATCTTCGAGAAAAGCAGGTCGTTGGCACCACCCATGATGAAGATGGCCTTCGGTCGTCCGTCGACGATCGGCTGCACGCGGTTGATCATGCCCGATATGCAGTCGCCGCCGATGCCGCGGTTGAGCACGCGTTTCCCCTGGAAATACTCCGCCCAGAAACCTCGTTCGGTAAGGCTGTTGCCCAGCATCACGATATTTTGCCCGGTGACCGGCACCAGTTCCTCGACATTGCGCTTGGAGAAATAATAGTCGTTGTTGAAGGTCAGCGTATCGCGCTGCGCCTGTGCGGCTGCGGTTGTCGCGACGGCAGAGGCCAGCAGCAGGAGGATGAGTTTCTTCATGGTTCGTTATTTTATCAAGTTTCCTTCGAAATCAATATCGCGGTCGAACGGATGCAGCGCTTCGTCCGTCATCCGCGCCGCTTCACGCCGCGTCAGGGGCTCCGTACCGTCGGCAGCGACGGCAGCGCCGGCCTTGCGGAGCATGGCGGCAGCCGACGCCGCCGTAAGCGGCGCGGGGTCGTCGGACACTTCGACCTGCGGCGCATAGTCGTGCAGGCCGCGGCTGAACTCACCGACGGAGATCCCGCGCTCGGGATAGAACCACGTGCGGTTCGCCCACTGGAACGGCTCGCCCGTCATTCGCAGGATGCCCGTCGCTGCGATGCGCTGCAACATCGCGAAGTCGGGGTCGTCGGGTTTCACGTCGTACAACGGCGCGATATACGCATCCTGCGCCAGCAGGGCGGCCTGCAACCTGCGCACCGGAACTTCGCGGGGCGTACACCCTTCCCGGGCGGCGATGGCCGCCAACGTCCCTGCCGCCTGTCCCGTGAGCAGGACTACCGGCTGCAGGCGCGTCGAACCATTGATAAGGTTCGAAACCGATATAGCCTTGTCCGAAACCACCAGGTTGTCCGTCCCGGCAGGGATCATCACCCCCATCGGCACCGAAAACGACGGCACGGGCGGGAAGGGTATCTTCCCGATCTGAGGACGGCAATCGTGGTGGTGGTCGACAGGATAGTCGCCGACCGAAATGCCGGTACGGTAAAGTGCCGACGGGCGGCCGTAACGATCCGCCACGTCATCGAGCGTCAGGCGGATCACCCCGTCCAGGCGCCGCCCCTCGCGGTGGTAAGGCAGGTATGCCAATCCGTCTGCGGTGCCGAACTCGTCATCGGCGATCCCCAGGTGGCTGAAACCCAGTTCGTGCTGGATATAGTAGATGAACCGCAGGGTCTTCTCGCGGGCGGGGCGCAGCGCGGCGTCACGCCGGGCATAGGGCACCTCGACGATATTCATGTAGACGTCGTTGCCGTTGACCGGCCAGTTGAGCATGTATTTGCCATTGGGCAGGCGGCCGTAGTTGAGCATCACCTCCGCCGGGATCGGCTGCCCCGCAGCGGTCTGGCAGGCCGCAGCGAACTCCGCAGGATCGTACCCTTCGGGGCGGGGGATGGTCTTGTCGGCACCCTTGCCGTAATCCTTGAGGATGGCGACGAAAGTCAGGTCTTGCACGATGTCGTTCGCCTCGGCAGGCGCCAGCGCCTCGCCCGTATCGGCACGGGCGTCCATGCCGATGCGGTAGGGCGTACCGCTCATGGGCAGCGCATCGCCCAGGTCGGTGGCATCGACCGTGATACGAGCCGAGACCTCGAGCCTGTCGCCCCCGCTACGCGAGAAACGGGCGCCCGTCACGCAGTTGCCGCGCTTGTATACCTTATCGAGCACATACCCGTGCAGGACTTCGAGCCGCGGCTCGGCCGCAGCCATCGCCCTGAAGATGCTGTCCGCCACATGGGGCTCGAAGAGCGTGTTGCTCACCCAGCCCGTGGCAAGCGCTTCGGCCCCGCCGTAATGGGCGCGCAAAGCCTCGCGAAATTCGTTCCACAGCCCCGAGGGCAGGTGGTGGTTACCGTCGGCAGCCGGGACGCCCTGCGCCGAGAACATCCCCCCGAGCATGGGCGTGGGTTCGACGACCAACGTGGCCGCCCCCTGACGCGCCGCGGCGATGGCCGCCGAAGTGCCCGAGGTCGTGCCGCCGATAACCAGCACGTCGACCGTGCGGCGTATCGTTTTGGCTTGTGCGGGACGTACGTGCCCGATTGCGAGGGACAATACCGCCGAAAGTAAGAATCCTATACGTGTCATGCTTGTTTCGTTTCTTTTAAATATCACGGCACCGTTTGAGGCCGGCAAATCGTTTATCAGGCATCGGGAACGAGCCGCCTATTTGCATTGTTCGAGGATCTGCCATATCTGGTAAAGTCCGCGCGGAACATGGAAACACCCCTTCCACTTGCCGCCCTTGAGCGGGAGGAGTACCTCCCCGCGGCGGTTGAGGTAACCGAACCACTCGGGATATTTCGGGTCTTTGAAGTGCGTCCACATGTAATCGTGCAGTTTCTGGAACCACGCAAGGCACTCCTTGTTGCCCGTCAGCTGGTAGGCCTTGATCATCGTGATCGCGGATTCGATATGCACCCACCACAGTTTCTGATCCCATTCGAGCTGCTGCTGCGGACGCCCGAGGCGATCCATGAAATAGAATATGCCGCCGTACTGTTTGTCCCAGCCGTATTCGATGGTCGCAAGCGCGATCTCCACGGCCTTCCCGATCAAATCGGGGCGGCCGAGCCGCTTGCCCAGATCCATAATGAACCACATCGCCTCGAGCGAATGCCCCGGGTTGATCGAGCGCCCCTCGAAGGAGTCGACCAGCGAATTGTCCTCTGCCGAGACATTCTCGACGATGAGCCCGAGGTCTTTCTGGTAAAAGACCTCCATCACCTCGTGCAGGCATGTTTCGATCGTTTCGTCGATGAGTTCCCTGTCGATGAGCTGCTCGATTTCCAGCGACAGGTTGCACAGGATCATCGGCAGCGCGAAATCCTTGATCGGACGCGTCCCGGGATGTGCCTTGCACCACTTGCCCTTGGGGTTCGAACGCTTCTCGAGCACCCGGTCGAAAGTCTTTTTGGCGATGGCGGCATACCCGGCGTCGCCCGAGGCGATAGCCAGCTGCGCGAAGGCCATCGTGGCGAAGGTATACGAGAAAATGTTGTAGGGGTCGACCAGCGGCCGGCCGTCGCGCGTGAGCGAGAAATACCAGTTGTAATTGCCGTCATGGCCGTATTTCTTCAGGAACTCCGCACCCTGCAAAGCACACTCGAGCCACTCGGGGCGTTTTTCCACCTTGTTATAAAGCATCGAGAAAAGCCACACTTCACGGCCTTGCAGCCAGATGAACTTGTCGGTGTCGTAGACGCTGCCGTCGCGTTCGAGGCAGGTGAAATACCCCCCGTATTGTTTATCCTGGGAGTGTTCGAGCCAAAACGGCAGGACGCTGTCCAGCAACTCCGACTTATACTTGCCGGCCAGTTTCTGAAAATCCATAGTGTCGGTTATTAGATTAATGTCCCGCAGGTGATCCATACGACGGAGGTCTCCGGTCTGAATGCGCACAGCACCGGATTCATTATTCGTGTTATTCATTTTTTTGCCAGTATTTCTCTATTTCTTCAAGCGAACGCCCCGTGGTTTCGGGAACGGCACGCCAGATAATCAACATATAGGGGACGCACATCGCCGCAAAGAGGAAGAACGTGCCGGCGGGCGTAAGGTTTTCGAGCATCCACGGCGTCAGCTGCCCGATGAGGTAGGTGCCCACCCACAGCGCAAGTCCGGCGATCGACATCGCCAGCCCGCGCACCCGGGTGGGGTACATTTCCGAGAGCAGCACCCACACCACGGCGCAGATCGAAACGGCGCAGCAGAAAATATAGGCCAGGAAGAATATCAGCAGGAATACGTTGGGCAGCCCCAGCGCCGCACCGCACATGAAATAGAGCCCGATGCAGAGCAGCGAGACGATCATGCCCGACACACCCCAGTAGACCAGTTGTTTGCGTCCCACACGGTCGATGATGACAAGCGCCAGCACCGAGGTCAGCATGTTGACCACGCCCACGAGCACCTGCGAGAAGAGCGAATCGCCGCTCGACAGCCCCGCATTCTCGAAGATCGTCGGGCCGTAGTACAGCACGGCGTTCACGCCCATGAACTGCCCCAGGATGGCGATGAAAACGCCTATGAAGACCGCCTTGCGGATACCCGGCTCGAACAGCACGCGCCATTCGGACTTCGACGAAGCGGAGGCCGTGCCGTGTACGGCAGCGATCTCCTCGTCGGCGGCTTCCGACGAACGGTAGATACGCTGCAACACGGCATGCGCCCGCACGTCGCGGCCGCGCAGCACGAGCCAGCGGGGGCTTTCGGGAATGAAGAATATAACGGTGAAGAAAAGCAACGCCGGCAGCGTTTCGGCACCGAACATGCCGCGCCACAACTCCGTAACCCATATCTTCTGCATCCACGGGGAGGCGTAGACGGCCGTTTCGGCCGATTTGAGTATCTGGAAGTTCACGAGGTAGGCCGCCAGGAACCCGACCGTGATGGCCAGCTGGTAAAGCGACACGAGTGTCCCGCGCCAGCGTGCCACGGCGACCTCGGAAATATACATCGGCGAAACGATCGACACCACGCCGATGCCCACACCACCCACGATGCGGTAAACGACCAGTTGGATGAAGTCGGCACTGACGGCACAGCCGACGGCCGAAACGGTGAACAGCACGGCCGACAGCAACATCGTCAGCTTGCGCCCGAAACGGTCGCTCAGCACACCGGCCACGGCTACGCCGCCGATCGAACCGACGAGCGCACACCCGACGAACCATCCCTGCTGCATGGCGTCCAGCGAGAACTGCGAGGCCACACCGGATATCGTACCCGAAATGACCGCCGTGTCATACCCGAACAAAATCCCGCCTATGGCGGCTACCAGTGACAGGAATGCCACATATCCCGTATTCGTCTGTGATTTCATCGGCTAACGGATGTTAAAGTATTCCTTGTAACGGTCGAAGAGATGCCCGGCCTGCAGGTATGCAGACTGGGGGCTCATGAAATGCGAAAATTCGAACGTGATGGCCTTGTCGTAGCCCGCACGCATGGCGGCTTCGAGCTTCATGCGCAGCTTGTCGAACTTGATGGGCAGGAACTTGATGGGCATGTCGCGGTCGAACGACTCGGCGTTGGTCCAGCACTGCATGCCGTACTTGTCGGCCAGGCGTTTGTTGACCGCGAAGAACGCGTCCAGCTCGTCGTAGTCGATATGCCCGTCCTGAAACGCACAGGCATCCACCACATCGTGAATCCCGTCGAATATCTCGTCCCACTCGCGTTCGTGCTGCTCGACGGAAACAGCCTGCTCCTTGGTCAGTTTGCTCCCGCTGGCCATCACCGCCTTCTTGCCGTCGATCCACGGCGAGATGAAGGTGGGCAGCCCGCCCGAAACTTCCTTGCACTGTTTGCCCAGGGCATGGAACGTCCCGATGGCACCCTTGGTGGCACGGCTGATCTCGCCGCTCAGGTACCAGCCGCCGAAACTCTCGTATTTGCGGCCGTACATGTTCCACACCTCGTCGATTACATATTTATTATGCTCCACCTCATGCGACATGTCGCCCGTGTCCCAGTATTCGCCCGAGTCGTAAAGCCCGAAGTAAAACTTCATGCCGTACTTGCCGGCCAGGCGCAGGAACAGGTCGAGCAGGTCGACCGACGGCATGTAACACCCTTTTTTGAGCAGGTAGGGCGAAGGATAGGTGATGAACTTGCGGTAGCCCGAGCGAATCCCGATCACCGTGTCGATGCCGATCGACTTCATATGGCGGAAATCGGCGTCCCACTCCTTCTCGCCCCAGTTCTGGTGCGGAATGTCGTGCGAAATTTCGTCGAGGAACGTACCCGTGATGCGCAGCCCCTCCCCCTTGGGGACGATCAGCCCGCCATACCCCGGAGCGGATGCGGCCAGGGCATCGTCCGTGCCCGTACCGCCGAATTCCGAGGCTGCTTTGACCAGTCCGGGGACGGCAACTGCCGAAGCCGCAGTCACAGCCACTTTTTTAAGAAAATTCCTTCGGTTCGAGGTTTTCATATCAGACTGGATTTTATAGTTTGCATAAAATAAAGTAAATTTTATCGTTTTTCTATGCAAATATAATAAATAAATTTACAATGAAGCAATATTATAGTCTTTTTTATTCTAATCGACCAAAAAAAAGATTTTGCGGCTGGTAATATCGGGTAATAACGGGTACAAAAAAAAGTCCGTAGGGCTACGGACTTCTCTTTATGGCTATTTTATCGGTCCGGGCTACATCAGCCCCAGCATCTTGCTACGGCTCAGCATACAGGCGCCCACGGCCCCGGCTTTTTCACCCAACTTGCTGAGTTTTATGGTAGTATCCTTATTCACGAGTTGCAGCGAATATTTGTTGATGGCGCTCTTGAGCGGCAACATGATATAATCCTTGGCCACGGCCAGCGTCCCGCCCAGCACGATGAGGTCGGGATTGAAGAGGTTGATGAGCCCGGCCATGGCCTTGCCGAGCGTATGCCCGACGGTTTCCATGACTTCGATGGCAAGCACGTCTTCCTGCCCCAGCGCTTCGAGAATATCCTCCAACAGGATCTGCTCGCCGCGATTGTACTTGTCGGAAAGCATCGAAACACGTTTCTGCGCCAGCTTCTCCATGAATATACGGTGTACGGCCGAGCCCGAAGCGCCGGTTTCGAGGCAGCCGCGCTTGCCGCACCGGCAGATCACCTCGTTGTCGAGCAGCGGGAAATGGCCGAACTCGCCCGAGAATCCCGACCGGCCGTAGAACAGTTTGCGGTCGATGACCAGCCCGACGCCCAAACCCCAGCTGGCATTGACGAATATCATCGTATCCTCGTTGTTGCCCACGCCGCACATGTACTCCCCGTAGGTCATCGCCCGGGTATCGTTCTCGACATAGACCTTGCAGCCCAGGCGTTTCTCCAGCAGCATCGTGAGGGGCTCCTCCTCGACAAAGAAATAGCTGTAACTGTACCCCGTCTTGGAATTGACCCGCCCCGAGAGGTTGAAGCCGACCGAAAAGATCTTGGTCCGGTCGATCTTGCTCTTGGCGATGAACCCGTTGACCACGTCGCACAGCCGGTCGAGCGCCTGTACCGAATTTTCCATGACGAACGGCACGCAATCGCGCATGTCGACGACCTGCCCCTTGAAATTGATGATCGCCAGGGTGATGATGTCCTTCTTGATGTCGACACCGACAAAATAACCCGCATAGGGGTTGAGCCCGTAGATGTTGGGCCGGCGCCCCCCGGCAGTACCCTGTTTCCCGAAGTCGTGCACGAAGCCGTCTTCGATCAGTTCGCTGACCAGTTTGGTGACCGTCGGCACCGACAGATTCATTTCATGGCTCAGATCCGTGATGCTGAAATCCCCACCCATGATGTAGTGCCCGATCAACTGCAGTTTGAGCAGAGCGGTTTTGTTGCCTTCCTCGGCTTGTCCCAAAAAAGAATCGACCATAATTCGAAATGATTATTTGGTGCTGTACTCCTGCAAAGATAATAATTTTTACTTTAAACAAGCGTTTTTCTACGGTATTTAGCCGTCTGAAATAGGCAAAATAAATAAATACGGAGAAAGCCGGGGAAAATGCGAATTTTATTTCTTTTCGACAGCCGCCTGCCGCCGCCAGACCGGACATTTCCGTCCGGATAAACAAAAACGCTGGAAGCCGCAGGCACGACGTCTGCGGCTTCCAGCACTGCGGGGGTGAGCATTCCGGCAGGATGCTATGCCGGCAAGAGGATCGAAAAGCGGCTTCCCCTGCCGATCCCGCTTTCGACCGAGATCGTGCCGCCGTGCGCCTCGACGAACTCCTTGGAGATGGCCAGCCCCAACCCGCTGCCCTGCACCTTCGTACCCGGCACGCGGAAATATCGCTCGAAAATGCTCTTATGGTAACGCGGGTCGATGCCCCGGCCGAAATCCTGCACGAAGATCTCGACCGCCTTTTCATGCTGCACGGCCCCGACGATGATGCGCGAATTCTCGGGGGAATGGTGGATGGCGTTGGAGAGGAGGTTGGTAATGACCCATGCGATCTTTTCGTTGTCGACGAACAGTTTCGAAATCTTCTCGGGGTATTCCACCTCGACGAAGCAGCGGAAACGCTCGGCCAACACCTGCGTCGCCTTGACGGCATAGTCGATCAGTTCGACAGGCTTCACGACCTTGGGCATGAGCCTGAGTTTTCCGGACTCGACCTGCGTCATGTTGAGCAATTCGCCCGTGATATTGAGCAGGCGGTCGCTGCTCTCGCGGATGCTGCCCACGAGCTGTTTCTGTTCTTCGTTGAGCTGCCCGAGACGGTTGTCGCCGAGCAGTTGCAGGCTCATCAGGATCGACGAGATGGGGGTTTTCATCTCGTGCGAAACCGTCGAGATGAAATTGGTCTTGGCAGAGTCCAGCTCCTTGTATTTGGTGATGTTGTTCAGGACGATCAGGTTGCCGACGAACTGTTGCTCCCGGCTGCCGACCGGCATGATGTAGAGCGGCGTATCCTCCATCTGAAAATAGCTCTCCTTGTTGTCGGCATAGATCTTCAGCGGCTCCTGCCCGGCGTTCTTCTTCTCGCCGTAAAGCTCGCGCAGCAGGCGCCGGAGCAGGTCGTTGGCAAGCGCCACCTCGGCGGCATCGCGCCCGATGACGGTCTCAGGCAGGTTGAGCACCGACAGCGCCTCGCGGTTCATGAAGAGGATGGTCTTCCGGGGATCGAGTCCGATGATCGGTTCGTGGAGCGAATTGACGATCGCCTCGATCCGCGTCTTGGCCGTCATCAGGTCGTCGAGCGAACTGCGGCGGTATTCGTCGAGCTTGGCCGCCATGTTGTTGAACGACTCGGCAACGGATTCGAACTCACGGTTGCCCGTGAAGTCGAGCCGCTTCCCGTAATTATGGCTGGCAATCTCCTTGATTCCCTTCTTCAGCTCGTCGATGGGGCGCAGCACCCTCCGCGGGAACCACACCAGCACGGCGCCCGCGACAAGGGCGCACAGGGCGGCCACGACGATCAGCCACCACATGACATAGTCGGCACGCTCCTCGACCCCCGAACTCTTGGCCCGGATGGCCGCCATGTTCACCTCCATAATGCGGTAGAGGTCGGCACGCACGGTCTGTATCTCGGCCTCGGTGACGGGGTCGCTCAGGCTGGCGACATGCTGCTGCAAGGCCGCCGTAAGCTCCTTTTCGCTGACTTCGGTGATGTTCTGCTGCTGGAGCGCCAGGCTCTGGCGCAGGGCGTGCCGCGAGACGGAATCCTGGCCGATGTCGTTCAGCGACCGGAGCATGTCCCCGGCGTATTGCAGCGAATTATAGTTGTCGGCCAGGATGGTGCCCGTAGCGCGCGAAAGCTGGCGGACGTAGCTGACCGACTGAATGCCGAGCAACAGGATCATGGCGAACAGCACGCCGATGCCCAGGGTAAGCCTCCCTTGTATCTTCATAGTCATGACATAATAAAAAGGTCGATGTTCATACGCGACAGGCGGCCGTCTCAGAATGATACGCCTGGCGCCGGCGTCAGGGCTTCATACCGTAACTTTCCAGCTTGCGGTAAAGCGTGGCGATGCCGATGCCCAGCAGGCGGGCGGCCTCGGCCTTGTTGCCTTTGGTGTATTCGAGTACCCTGAGGATGTGGTGCCGTTCGAGGGCGTCGAGCGCCATCGAGTCGGGTACGGAGCCGTCGCACGACGCGGCATGGAATTCGGGGGAGAGGCAGCCGACGGTAAGGGCATTGCCTTCGGCCATGATCAGGCTGCGCTCCACGACGTTGCGCAGTTCGCGGACGTTGCCGTGCCAGGCATGGCGTTCCAGTGCGGCGATGTACCCTTTGTCGATCGTGTCGATCCGACGCCCCATCCTGTCGGCGAATTGCGCCGCAAAGAACCGGGCATATTCGGCGATATCGCCCGGCCGCTCGCGCAGCGACGGCAGGTGGATGCGAAAAACAGAAAGACGAAAGAAGAGGTCTTCGCGGAAATTCCCGGAGGCGATCTCCTTTTCGAGGTCGCGGTTCGTGGCGGCAATGATCCGCAGGTCGACCTTGGTCGGGCGGGTTTCGCCGATTTTGATGAACTCGCCGCATTCGAGCACGCGCAGCAGCTTGGCCTGCAGCTCGACGGGCATCTCGCCGATCTCGTCGAGGAAAAGCGTCCCCTTGTCGGCCTCCTCGAACAATCCCTTCTTATCTTTGGTGGCACCCGTGAAGCTGCCGGCACGATGGCCGAAAAGCTCGCTTTCGAGCAGTTCCTTGGAGAAAGACGAACAGTTGACGGCGACGAACGCTCCCTTCGCGCGCGGGCTGGCATGGTGGATGGCCTGCGCAAAGACCTCCTTGCCGGTTCCGGTTTCACCCGTGAGCAGCACCGAGGTGTCCGTGACGGCGACCTTGCGCGCCAGCGCGACCGCACTGCGGAGGGCTTCCGACGAACCGATGATGCGGTCGAACGAATGCTCTTCGGAAAGTTTGTCCTCGAGACGAGCCAGCCGGCGCTGCATCTGCGCCTTCTCGGTGGCACGGCTCAGCAGCGGCAATATCTTGTTGTTGTCGTCGCCCTTGGTTATGTAATCGAACGCCCCGTTCTTGATGGCCTGCACGCCGTCGGGGATATTGCCGTAGGCCGTCAGCAGGATGACCTCGGCCGAAGGCATGGCCTGCTTGATCCGACCGACCATCTCGACACCGTTGCCGTCGGGCAGTTTGACATCGCACAGCACGACATCGGGTTCGCAGCGGCGGAGCATCCTGAGCCCCTCGGCGCAATCGGCGGCCTCGGCCACCTCGTAACCTTCCAGCCCGATGATGCGTGCCAGCAGTTTGCGCAACTGTTCCTCGTCGTCGATAATAAGAATCTTTGCCATTCGGTTCTCCAATTTTCGGCAAAGGTAAAACAATAATTTCACATATCGTTCCGACAGCCCCGATACAAACAAAGCCCCCGCGATGCAGGGGCTCTGTCCGAACCGGCAATACCGGTTCTATTTCACGGACTTCTTATACCACTCCTTGTGTTTTTCGCCACGGCTCTTCACCCAGTCGGCGAAATCGGGATAGAAGACGTCGATCTTTACCATCTCGTCCGGGATCCGGAAATCGGTAACGGGCAGGTCGATGGCGAAAGGATACAACTCGGAGGTCGCATAATAATACGGCCCGATGGGGTTCCCCGCCTTGTCGAGCGAGCTCTTGTCATCGTTGCGGCCGAAAGGATAGGGGTCGGCCAGCGACGTGGGAGCATAGTTCGTCAGGTGTATTTCCTTGCGGACGGCCCCGGGAACAAAGCCTTTGTCGCCCACACAGATGAACGGGTTGTAGAGCGACTTGCGGGTCACCTTGTCCATCGACAGCCTCCCGTCCAGTTCGATCTCGACGGTGACGGGCCCCCGGGCCACGGCCTGCTCGATGTCGTCGAAGAGTATGACCACGGCCTTATCCTGGTTCTTTTCGAGGCCGGCCGCCGAAGATCCGTTTTCGACCTTCACGCCCTTGACGGCGGTTACGGGAATGTCGAGCTGGTAGCCGAAGGCGCTCCGGAGCTTACCGCCGCTGTGCAACGGCGTGAAAACATCCCTGATCGCCACGATCCGGTTGTCCTTGTCGGTCGTGAAAGTCGTGCTGTACCCGACCACCACGTCGTTCATGTCGTAATCGCCCTGGCTCGGCCACAGATCCTCGAATGCCAGCGTGCCGACCACAGGGTCGCCCGTCACGTCGGGATATTTCTCGTCATCGGGGTCGGTCGTCGGGCGCTCGGGATCATAAATTGCATCGGCAGGATCGGCATCGACGTAAAAGAGCACGTCCTTGTAGTCGTTATCGCCGCCATCCTCGAAGCCGAGCACGGTCTTGCCGCTCACCTTGTCGTAGAGGCTGACCATATAGCGACCGTTTCCCGCATTGAACTCATTGTTCGAATAGCGTGCCGGGTGTTTCGAACCGGTGACGTCGAGTTTCCCGGTATAGGGATAGTTCTTGGTCGAAATTTCATACGCATCGGGCAGCATGAACCAGCCGACGGTCGTACCGGCGGGGAAAATGTCGGCGGCCTTGCCTCCCTTGAAATAGGTCAGCCGCAGTTGTTCGCCGAAAAACAGGGGCGCCGTCCAATCGTCGCTGCCCGAGCCCCAATCGTCCGGATCGTCGAAATTGGTCGTAAAGGAGGTACAGTTGGGGAAGGCCACGTACTTGGGCAGCGCATCGAACTCGGCTTGCGTCCGGGGAGGGTTCTGCGTATCATAATAATAATAACCGATGGCATTGCGCCATCCGGCCAGTTCTGCGGCGAACACCAGCGTCAGATGGGCATCCTTCGCAATATTGAGGTTGACCACCTCCGTAGGCATGGCGTATTTCGAATTGTCGACGCCCGGCATCAGCACGTTCTGGATGCGGTTCATCAGCCCCGCAGGTGTCTGCGCATATTCGGGGTCGATATTCAGGTTGGGTTTCTGGCCGAACAGCGTACCGAGGATATAGAGCGGTTTCCCTTCCCAAGTCCAGTCGCCGAGCTGCTGCACATTATATGGATTGGCCGCATCGGCACGGGTCGTCACGGTTCGGTCGGCAACCACGGCGCCGGAAACTTTCCCGGCCGCCTTTTCATAGAGCTGCCGCACGTCGAACGAAATACCGCCGGCAGTCACGTCGACCCCGATACAGGCCGGGAACCCGTAGGATTCGCTATACACGTACACCTTGCTTACGGCAGTCGGGAGGTTGACCACCCCCAAGTATTTACTGTCGTTATCGGTATAGGCCCTGAGCAGGGCTTTTACGCCGGGCTTCAGGGTAAGCACACCGTCCCCGGCATCCACGGGGTTCTCCGCATAAATTTCGAACAGCGCCTTGCTGCCCCTGCGGGCGTAGTCCAGGTTCAGAGGGACATCCCGCGTCGTGGCGTAATCGTATTTATTTCCGCCCTGGGCCGTGCCATCCGGGCCGGGAACTTCATCCGGCCGTTCGATACAGCCTGTCGGTAACATGGTGCATACTGCGAGGGCATACAGCAGGCACAGGTTTCGTAAATTTTTCATATGAGAAAAAAATTTGGTTAATCACATCCCTTTCCGACAGCCATCCGCACCTACCACTCCGCCCCACGAAAGTAAAGTTCCGCAGAAGCCCGCATTTCTGTCTTGGCAAATGTAAAAAGAAACCTTATTTCGCCCAAATTTGGTCGATAATCGCATGTTATTGGGGAAATACACGCAAATTGCACAACAAATACGACTATATTACAAAACATTTCAGCCCTCGCATCCAACAAAAAAAAGAAGCCGGGCTTCCGGCCCGGCCTATCGTTCAGAAATGAATATTCTTCCGGTATTGAGACGGGGACATGCCCGTGTACCTGCGGAAAAAGCGGCTCAGCGTCGACTGGTCGGGGAAATTGACACGCGCCACGATCGTCTTCAAGTCCATCGCCGACTCACGAAGCAGCGCCTTGATTTCGAAGATCGTATAGTAAACGATCCAGTCCCGTGCCGACTGCCCGCTGATCTCGTTCATCAGGTTGGTCAGGTACTTCGGAGTGATCCCGAGCCTCTCGGCGAAATACGCCACGTCCCTGTTGGGAGAATGTTCCTCGACGATCGTCTGCATGAAACGGAACGCCAGTTCCTCCTTGTGGGTATAGGCTGTCTTCTCGGCCTGCGGATCATTGAGATAGATGGCGTAGATGTCCCAATAGAACACCCGCAAAAGCTGCATCACCGACTCGCGGCGGCAGATGGCGGGGGCATTTTCGGCGCGGTAGGCCAGCAGGTCGCAGAAATTCAGGAACCGCCCGACATACTCTTCGCGCGGCTCCGAGGCGACATGCGTGCGCATGTAAAAAAAGAAACCGGGCCTGGGTCTCCACAGGGAGCTGAGGGTGTCGGTAAACATATCGTGCGATATGCGGAAAAACCTGATCCCGAAATCGTCGCTTACCTCCTTGATGGAAGCCAGCTGCCAGGGAAACAGAGCAAGCACCATTCCGCGCACGATCCGGAAACGGTGGCCGAAAACCTGTACCGTAGCCGTACCCGACAGGCAGATGCCTCCGACCCCCTTCATAAGGTATACCGGACAACCGGATACCGGCAATTCGTCAAGCTCTGTATAGATACCGAACTCCCCCGGCTCAAGCGGCCTGAAAAGTCTCGTATCGTCTTCATCTATATTCATTATTACAAAATTAGATATTTGTCCGTTCTGAAAACACCCCGTTCTTCACCAATAACATGCAAAAATTGCCGCACATAAAAAATCGCCACTTGCACCCGCTTTTCTCAGCTATCGGCCGGTGCAAAAATTGCCGGGCCTTCTTCCGCACGCAAAATACCCCGAAAAATTTTGTCGGCTCGAAATAAATGCCTACTTTCGCACAAAACATCAGATGATATGATGAAACCCGGTTCGAACATGCAACTCAGCAAGAAATCGCTGGCCGAAGAGCTGGCCGGGCGGTTGCAGGAACAATTCATGTCGGGGAAATTCGAGGTGGGCGAAAAACTGCCGCCCGAACCGGAATTGATGCAGATTTTCGGGGTCGGCCGCTCAACCGTGCGCGAAGCGGTCAGAATCCTGTCCAACATGGGTTTCCTGAAGGTACGGCAGGGTGCCGGGACATTTGTCGAACGCCTCACGCCGCCGGACGAACCGATGGAGCGGCGCCTCGGACGCGCCGACCTGCACGACCTGGACGAGGTGCGGAAAATACTGGAAGCCGCGATTGCAGAAAAAGCCGCCGAACGGCGAACGGCACACGACGCCGCAGTCCTCGAAAAGCACCTCGCGGAACGGGGAGCGACCGCGGCTGCCGGGGCATTGCAGGCCTGTATCGAAGCCGACGTCAACTTCCACATCGCCCTGGCCGAGGCCACGCACAACGAAATCCTGTGCGAGCTGTATCGCTCGACGGCCGCCCATCTGAAAAAGAGGTTCAGCAATATATACAGGGACACGGAGTGCCTGCTCGCCTCCCAGCCCACGCACGGGCAGTTACTCGGATACATCCTCGCCGGGGACGTGCGGAACGCCCGGGAGGCGATCACGCGGATACTCGAAGAACCATAGCCCGCAGCAATGGAGACGCTTACAAAACCCACGGACACACGCCTGCGGCGCTTCACGGAGACCGGAACGGTCTACCCGATACTGTTCATGATCAGCATCACCCACCTGCTGAACGACATGATGCAGTCGGTGATCCCAGCCGTCTACCCGCTCCTGAAGGAGAAATTCGGCTTCACGTTCGCCCAGATCGGAATCATCACGCTGGTTTTCCAGATGACCTCGTCGCTGCTGCAGCCCTTCATCGGACTCTATGCAGACCGCCATCCGCGCCCCTACTCGCTCGCCGCAGGGATGTGTTTCACGCTGGTCGGGCTGCTCATCCTCTCCGTCGCCCCGGGCTTCGTACCCATCCTGCTGGCGGTGGGGCTGATCGGCTGCGGCTCTTCGGTCTTCCACCCCGAATCCTCCCGGGTGGCGCAACTCGCCTCGGGAGGCCGGAAAGGACTGGCACAGTCGATATTCCAGGTCGGCGGCAACGCCGGGGGCGCCATGGGGCCGCTGCTGGCCGCGCTGGTCGTCATTCCCTTCGGGCAGGCCTCGATCGGCTGGTTCGCTTTGGCCGCGATCCTCGCCATCCTCATCCTCACGAGAATCGGGAACTGGTATAAACTTCGCCTCACCGTCACCGCAAACCGCCCCGCAGCAGCCGCAGCGGCCCCAGCACACCACCTGGGAAAACGCAAAATCCGCCTCGCCCTGGGCATCCTGGGCGTGCTGGTATTCTCGAAATACTTTTACATCGCCAGCATGACCAACTACTTCACATTCTTCCTGATGGATAAATTCGGGATCTCGGTGCAGGGGTCGCAGTACTGCCTCTTCGCATTCCTCGGGGCATCGGCTGTCGGCACGGTCGCCGGCGGTCCGCTGGGCGACCGTTTCGGGCGTAAATACGTGATCTGGGGCTCCATCCTCGGAGCAGCGCCCTTCACCCTGCTGCTGCCCTATGCGAACCTGGCCTGCACGATCGCGCTCGCCGTCATCATCGGACTCGTCATCTCCTCGGCATTCTCCGCCATCCTGGTCTACGCCACCGACCTGATGCCCGGCAAGGTCGGAATGATCGCCGGGATCTTTTTCGGGCTGATGTTCGGCCTCGGCGGCCTCGGTTCGGCCTTTTTCGGCTGGCTGGCCGACAAGACCAGCATCGAATTCATCTTCCGGATCAGCACCCTGCTGCCCCTGTTGGGGATAATCACGGGATTCCTGCCGAATATCGAAGGCAGAACGACAAACACATAACCGATGAAACCATGCCAAATGTAATCGTATTGTTCGAAGTAACCCTGAAAACCGGCCGCATGGAGGATTACCTGCAGACAGCGGCGACCCTGAAGGAGGAACTGGCCCGGACGGATGGATTTATCGGCTCGGAACGTTTCGCGAGCCTTGCGAACGGCAACAAACTGCTCAGCAAATCCGAATGGCGGGACGAGCAGTGCGTCGCGAAATGGCGGAACTCGCTCCGGCACCGCCTCGCCCAAGAGCACGGACGGGCGGAAGATTTCGCCGACTACAAGATAACCGTAGTGACACCCTTGCGCTGTTACACGATAGCTTCGAGAGAAGAAGCTCCGGAAGATTCCAACCTTTACTTTAATCTATAACACCATGCAGTACATTTGTAAATACCAATCGCCCTTCGGCGGGATAACGATCTCCGCCGACGGCAACAGCCTGACCGGGCTCTGGTTCGACGGGCAAAAATACTTTGCCGCCACACTGCCGGCAGCACACGAAGAGAAGCTGCTCCCCGTATTCGACCAGACAAGGAAGTGGCTGGACAGTTACTTCAGCGGGAAAAACCCGGGATTTACACCCCCGTTACACCCCGAAGGGTCGTCCTTCCGGCAGGCCGTATGGGAAATATTGCTGCAAATACCGTATGGGGAAACAATTACCTACAAGGATATTGCGGAAGAAATCGCACGGCAGCAGGGAAAGCAAACCATGTCGGCGCAGGCCATTGGCGGTGCCGTAGGGCACAATCCGATCAGCATTATCATCCCCTGCCATAGGGTCGTGGGCAGCGACGGCAGCCTGACGGGATACGCCGGCGGCATTCCTAAAAAGGTCGGGCTCCTCACCCTCGAACAGGCGAACATGTCCGGGCTGTTCATCCCGAAAAGGTAACTCCCCGGGCGGGCGCAAAAGACCCGCCGACGGGCATAAAAAAAATCCTCACAACTCGCTGATTGGCTTGTCGCAAGGATTTAATCGTCTGTTTTAGAGCGGAAAACGGGAACCGAACCTGCGGTTCCTATTCGCTATATATCAATACATTACGGCGATGATTCTCAAATTTTGGTCACGCCTGCGGAGTGCCTTTTCTACGCCCTATTGCATTTCAATAATGTAACACAAAGATAAACAATTATTTGCAATTTTCAAAATAATATACCGAAGTCGCGGTAAATCTTATCTGTTCTGACGCCCGGTTCCTGTTTTTCCGGATTAGCTTATTTACGGTTCTGCTGGCCGTAGTAGTCGATCTGCGACGTGCAGACCTGTTCCACAATGTCACGCAGTTGTTCGACTTTCGGAAGCAGGGTGGCGATGTCCTCTTTGGTGATTTCGAAGTCGGGATTGTAGCGGGATTCGACATAAGCCCGTTCCAATAGTTTGAACAACCGTTCTTCCTCCGGCGTGTCCCGTGGAAACGCTTTGAATATTTCGGTCGTGAACCGCTTGCAGCGGTTCATAAACTCGGCCAGCTTGTGTTCCTTGGGACTGTATAAAGTAAACACCAATTCTATTGTTCGGAAAAAATGTTCTGTGCCCTGGTGTAAGTAAAAAGAAGCCTGCTTGTAATCGTCACGTCCTGCTGCATGGGGAACATCAAGATAGAAACTCATAGCCCGCCCGAATTTATCGTTATAGTATTTCTGCGCTCGTTCCTGAATCTCGTCGAAATTCAACTTACGGCGACGGGCCAGTTTATAATCGCCCGAATCATAAAGGATTATCCCCTGTCGTTTTATCTCCGTTTCGAAATAGTGGGCTTTCGTCAACGCATAGTTGAAGTCATCTATTCCATAATTGATAAATTGGGGCTTTGTATGGAACGGCCTGTTTTTGTGTTCGAAAAAAGCGTCGGCAATTTTGTCATACAGCGAATACTCAATCGCCCCGATTGGCTTGCGCGTCAGAATCACTATGTCGTAATCGCTCATAAAGTAGGTCGGTACGCCGAACTCGATGCGCTGGTCGTAATCGACGTAGGTGTTTCGGGCATAGCTGCCGTAAAGGATAACCATGCCGACATCTTTCATATGCTGACGAACCAGCCCGACAAGCTGTTTCAGGTCGTTCCGTTTATTTTCGGGTAAGAAGTTGACGCTCTTTTTCATAACTACAAAATTATGAAAAAAGTTGGTAAACCGCTTTGACCTGTCCATATTTTTACTACATTTGCTTAACGTTCCTGCAAATAGTCTGCAAAAGTTTCCTACGGGGGTAGCGGGTGCTACTTAAAAGAAACCAAAACAGACCATTATGCGGAATTATCATAACTCGGCATAGCCGACGGACATAACTATAAAGGGTAAACAACTCTTTATACCGTTAAGCAAACATAGGAACCTCTTTCGGGAGGGTTTGAAACTGGTATAATGGTTGTCAGTCCTTGTTATGTCCCGCTTATTTTTTGGCGGGACACGACAGGGGCGCAGGACAGCTTTCCAGTTTCGGGTTTCCTATGACCTGCTTAACGGGGCTGACACCGCGCCCCCTTTTTTATGCCTATCCGGGGCGCATATTTCCAACAATCCCATGAAGTTATGGAACCCCGTCGCGCCCGAAATACAATAAATTATACGGATTGCACCCACCCCCTGCTTGGGAGCGGGCGGAATCGGTATATTATCCGTATATTTGTGCCATACGATTTTCAGGTTTCACGAAACAACAGGTATGCGCGCGTACCTGCGGGAGCAGCCGAGCGAGATAAGTTAACTTGGCATAGTTATTCTCCGGCTGCTCCTTTTTTCGGTCTACTCAGTCAATTTCACTATTATAATCGAAAAGTTTTATCTTTAGGCCGTCATTCAGCAAACGGCAAAGTGCGTTTATTGCGTTCCTGTGAATTGATACGCCCAAAATTGTTATGCCCATTCGTCGAATTTCATAAGGCAATATTTTGGGTAGGGGGATGGGCCCCGTACTCCCTCCCCCGTTTTTCGAATCTTCTCCCATCACACTATAAATTGCTCGGGTACGCGAATAACGTTACCGGGGCTGATGCTTCCGTCGTATCGCTGTATGCGGCGGAACATCCGTTTTTTCGAATAGTTCGTCGAAAACTATTATATGTAGTTTCAGCCGAGGGCCAACGGAACGCTGCCCCGCCGTACAATCCTGTGCGGCGGAATTGGCCGCATGTGTCCGGGCTTTGGGAATGCTATCTTGCCGCGCAAAACAGTAAATCCCGCCTTTCAGCCGTAGCTAATAAATCCTGCCTGAAAGGTCGGCCCTATAAAATCTGGTCTTGCGCTCCTGCTCCCGACGGATGCAGGCCGCATGTTTGCGCGGCATCTACGGGTGGGCGGGTTTCCCGGCCTGCTCCGGGGGCGGTCTCTGCATTGGATTCTTCATTAAGTGAAGTTGCGTCACTGTGTTCAATTGGAACCGCCCCTTTTTTCAAACCGATACCCCCGCATACGAATCCGCAAAACGGCACACGCATTGATGAACAATGTAAAACTCCATGATGAACGAAAACGACCTCGACTCCGAAAAAGCCCTGCGGGCCATCAACCACCTTTACATGATGCAAGTGGGCATCTGCATCGCCGCCCTGAAAGAGTTGCGCTCGGCGGAGCTGGCCGACAAAAACATCATCCTCCGGGCGATTATGTGCGACATGCCCGACTGCGGCATCGGCGCCGATCCCACGGCCGAAGATTACGGCGTCGATTTTTGGGCCGACCGCGCGGAGTATGTCGATGATTCGTCGTTCAATCTCTATGTCACGCAGGCCGAGGAGAACGTGCTGTGGAACATCGAGAAAAAAGGCCAGAAACCGGGGCGTCTGGCGGTTCCGCAGCAGCGGATCACCGTGCGGGGCGATGGGATAAGCAGGCCCCCGTATATTCCGCTTATCTATTTGACGGTGTTGGGTGCAAAATTGGTGGCGATGGCTTTCCCGAACGAGCAGACAGCCGCGGAATTGTCCGATTACGATGACGAGCGGGTGATGATCGCCCTGACGGGCCGGTTGCAGACGATATTGGACGATTTGGCTGGGGCGTCCGACGGGGATGACGACGCAAGCCCGGTGAGTTGAGCCGTGCCGGGAAAAAACGGGGCGGCCCCGAAAGCCCGCCCCGCCGCTGAAAAGTTGGCGTCACTCCTGTTCGACAGGTTCTTTTTTAACCTCTTCCGATTCTTTCTGTCGGATGGGCTGTTTCTTCATTTGCAGTTCGCGTTCCAGCAGCTTGTCCACCAGTTTGCGCTTGGCTTGCTGGGCCTCGAACGGTGTGGGCGGAACGTCCGAAACATCCATCTTCAGATAATCCAGATAACTCTGATAAGAAATGCCGAAGATGTAGCATCCGAGCCGCGTCCAGACCCGTTTGTGGCATTTGGCCTTGTATTCGGGCTCGTGATACATCCGGTCAAATTCCTGAACCGCTTTGACCCGCAGGCGCATGTAATAATTGTTGTAAGACATAAAATAAATAATTTTAGTTATTCGAGCGATATTGCTCACTAAAATTTACGCAATTAATTGCGGTTCAGGCTAAAAGAGAAGTCCCTTAATTCCTCGCGCGTGGAGAGCCTGCAAAACAGGTATTCGGCGGGCAGAAAAGTCCAATGATTATACTTTTTCAGATCCGCCGAAGAGGTTTCCAGACAGATGCGGCCATCGGCGTTCCGGTCGTTGACGATTCCCCACAGCGACGTTCCGCTTTCGCAACCGGGGTCGGTAGCATGAAATAAATAGACATCGCCAATACGAAATTTGCAGGTTTTTATAGTCATATCAGGTTCGTTGGATTTCTATGGCGGCAAAGGTGATAATCATAAAACGAATCTCCAAGCCGGGTAGTAACCGTAACGATATTAAAAGGAGTGAGGAGTTTAAATGAAAAATCCGGATGCGAATTGCATCCGGATTTTTATTATTCGACCGACCATCTGCGATTAAATTCTTCGGTCAGGCGGACGACCTGCCCAAACAGCACGGTCAACTCTTGGGTGTGCTTCTCCAGCCGTGACAATAGAGCCACGGCCCGGCGGTCGTTGAAATTGGTGTGGATAGCTTTGACGGTCTGGTTGTAATTGACCCCGACGGCCCGGATTTGGGCGTAAAGGTTCGTCAGGCGCACGTAATAGTCGTGCGCGTCCTTGTTGGTCTGAATGACCCGGAACGGTCAGCCGAAGATGCGGCCGAGGATAAACTTCGACTGGCTCCGCTGGCCTGCCTTTAACATCATTTTCTCAAACTGCACCTGTTGCTGTTCGTTCAATCGGAATGTGTGCATGTAACTCTTGGGGTCTGTGGCCCGTTTCTGTTTTTCCATATACTGATATTTAAGGTTAATCGACTTGGGAGATTGACCAGCCCGGTTTTTCGGGTCTTCGTTATTGTAATACAAAAGGCACTTTGTATTACAATAACATACCTTGCTATTTGCCTGCGCAAATAACATGGACACACTCACTTTTCGTCGGACAAACCGCAGTTTGTCGGACAAAAGTACATCTTGCTATTTGCTCTACGCAAATAAAATCCGTCCCCTCGGGACGGAAAGGAGTTGCCACAGGCAACGACTTCAATCCTTTAGACCTCTATACCGAATCGGTGATCTTCCCGCTGCAAAGGTAAGGACAAAACCTTTACGTTGGACAGTCCGTTTTTGTCCGTTCATGTCCGTTCGTGTCCGTCGGGGTATCTTTCAGCCGTTTTCACCCTTTTATTTGTGCCGTGTTCGGAACGATCAACTGCCGTATCGACGTACCGTGTGAAACACCGTATCGACGTACCGGATGAAACATCGTATCGCCGTATCGGACGATCATCGTATCGCCGTATCGGTTGAATATAGGGAAACATAACAGAACTTAAAAAAAATAAAACTATGAGCAAAGAACCTATTTCTATTTCATTCGCCAACCAAAAAGGCGGTATTGGCAAATCGACCTTCACGATTCTGGCCGCTTCTTGGCTGCGCTGTCGGGATATCTTTCAGCGGGTTTTACCCTTTTATTTGTGCCGTGTTCAGAATCGTTCTTTGGAATTGATAGCGCAACAACGAAGCGGTGCAGCATTGCAACGACGAAGCGACGAAGCACCGCAACATCGAAGCGACGCAATAACGAAGCAACGAAGCAACAACGAAGCAGGCTCAAGGGGCCACAGGTCGATGATAAATTATACACCCTAATTTTTTTTAAACTATGCCAATTATCAATGTTGATGAGCGCGTATGAAGAGCGCTATTAGAGCAAGTAAAGATGCTGACAACCGATGTGCAGCAAACCAAACGCAAATTCGAGCCGAAACCTGCCGATGACTGACTGGACAGCCAGCAGGTATGTCAAGCGTTCAGCATCAACAAACAAACGCTGAAAGCCTATCGGGTACGGGGGCATCTGGCTTTTTCGAGTATCGGGGGAAAATTCTTTTACCGTGAACAGGATGTAGCCGAATTTTTACAGGCCCGGACGATCAGAAAGGAGGTGTAAAATGGGAGGCGATTATTTAACGATGGAAAGCGAAGAGGTAAAAAGCATCTTCACAGCTATTGACCAAGCCCGGAAAACCTTGCAACTGGCTGCTGCAAATTATCGGCCCTTAATCGGCCCGGAACACTATCTTACAGGGACGGAAGTTTGCGAATATCTGCATATCTCACCCCGAACCTTGCAGACGCTCCGCGATACGCGGCAGATACCGTTTGTCGCAATAAGCGAACGCAATATCCTCTATCCCGAATCAGCAATCCGGGAAACGCTGACAAAGAATTACAGACCTACCTACCACTCGCAATAGGTCGAACCGTGTAAACGAAAGGCGGGGCGCACGGGATTTGGAATGAATCCCTACGCACCCCGCCTTTCTTCGTGTATTATCATGCCGGATTAGCGAAGATACTGCCGATCTTCTGCATCTCCCGGCCTATCAACTGCTCGGAGAATTTCGCGTAATGCCGCGTCATATTGGTATTGGTATGTCCCAGAATCTTCGCCAGTACGTCGATGGGCATCCCATATTCCACAGCAAGACAAGCGAATGTATGCCGGGCGCAATGGGTCGAGAGGCTTTTGTCGATATTGCAGATAACTGCGATTTCTTTCAAATAAGCGTTCATCTTCGTGTTGCTCGGTATCGGCAGCATCCGGCCCCGTTCGCGGCATTTCTCGTCGCGCTCGTACTTGTTCAGCAGGGTTATCGCATACGGTAACAACGGAATGCGGCTCATAACCGCAGTTTTCTCACGGGGTTTGTGAATCCACGTTACACCGCTTTCGTCGATGGTGATATGCTCCGGGCGCAGGTGGTCGGCATCCGTAAAGGCAAGTCCGGTTAGGCAGCAGAATGCGAACACGTCCCGGATACGCTCCAGCCGTTCGTTCGGCATCTGTCTATTGATGAGTAGTTCTAACTCGGTTTTGGTGAGGTGATCTTTCGACTTGTTGTGTTCGGGCTTTAGCTTGTAGTACTGAAACGGATTCTTTTCGATCCACTCGTTGCGGATGGCGTACAGCATAAAGTTTTTCAAACAGCACAACAGATTGACCGCACCGTTGGTCTTGCAGTTGTGGGCCGTCTGGATAAAGGTGTTCAGTCCGTCGAGATATTCGTAATTCACCCTGTCCAGCAGCAAATCCTCTTTCTGATACTGCGCCTGCATATACTCCTTTAGATACCGCAGCAAGCGGTGATACTTGTTTGCCGTTAGTTGGGTAATGCGTGTCCCGACCTCTTTCTGCCGTTTGTCGCAATACTTCCCAAATTCGGCAAGAAACATTTTAGAATTTCCGACCGGATTGGCAAGCCGTTCTTTGATGATAAAACAATCCGGCTCTCTACCCTCTTTGATTAGCTGATTGTAGACTGCGAAGATATTAGCCCGGTAGCTGGCGACGATCTCGTTAATTTGCTCCGCGAATTTGTCGCGCGATAAAATGCGCTCGGCTTTTTGATTCCACCGCTCCGGCTCGATCTGGCATTGCGTGTAAATCTCGGTCGATGTACCTGTTGTGGTTACACGCGCATAAATTGGGGCTTTACCCTTTTTCGATACTTTAGTTTTCTTGCAGAAAAAAGCAACGTTGAAAGTCTGTCGTTCCATAACTGTAAAGGTTTTGTTAGTAATACGTTTACAGTATTGAAATGTTGCTGGCTAAAAAACTGCAATACAACGAAATAGCGTCTAAATCGTGACCTATTTTAAGGGCCTGAAAATTTGGTCACGAATAAGGACTGAAAAACCTGCTTTTCGTTGCTTTATCCGCATCGTCCCCAAACATAGAAAAACCCCATATATCATTGATATATAGGGTTTTTGCCCTCTATTGCCGCTTCTTATTATCGGCTCCGGGAGCGGAAAACGAGACTCGAACTCGCGACCCCAACCTTGGCAAGGTTGTGCTCTACCAACTGAGCTATTTCCGCATGGCATGTTTCCCAATTGCGAGTGCAAAGGTATATAAAAAATCCGAATCTCCAAATTTTTAAGGGCTATTCTGCGGAATTTTTGTCCTGAAGCCGGGCTCCGTCCCCTTATCTGAACACCCTGATGCGTTCGTCCAGCGGTTTGAACGTCTTTTCGCCCGGTTCGCCGGCGGGTGTTCCGAACGGCATTTGCGCGATGAGTTTCCACTCCCTGGGCAGGCTCCAGCGCTTGCGCACCTCGTCGTCGATTAGCGGGTTGTAATGTTGGAGCGATGCCCCCAACCCTGCGTCTTCCAGCATCGTCCAGACTGCCAGCTGGTGCATGGCCGACGTCTGCTCCGACCATACCGGGAAATTCCCTGCATAGCCCGGAAACTGTTGTTGCAGGCTGCGGACGACATCCGTGTCCTCGAAGAAAAGTACGGTGCCGTACCCGGCTGCGAAGCTGTGCTCGATCTTCTCCTCGGTGCGTGTGAATGCCCCTTCGGGGACTATTGCCCGCAGGGTGCGCTTCACGATCTTCCACAATTCGTCGTGGTGCTCGTGGAGCAGCAGCACGGCACGTGTCGACTGCGAATTGAAGGCCGACGGGACGTGTTTTATGGCAAAACGCACGATTTCTTCGATCCGTGCGTCGTCTATGGGCGATTCCGGAGCTAATGCGTAGTAGCTGCGGCGGTGGCGGAGTGCCTCTTTGAATGTCCTTTCCATGGTCTTTACCGGTTTATGATCCCTCCATGCAAATATAGCACAACTTCGGATAAAATGTGCATATTCCGCTGCGAAACGCTATCTTTGCACCATGAAAAATGCCATCGGACTCTTTTCACGGCTCGGGTGCCGCCTGCGCGGTTTCGGCGACGACGCCCGCACGCGGGAGGTAATCGGGCGTGCGTGCCGGGAAAACGGCTGGTTTACGCCTGCGGACATTCGCCGCGCCGTAGCGGCCGTCGCCGGCGTGATGCTCCGGCGCGACGTACTCGCGGAGTGGCTGGCGCCCTACCCTGTTCCTGTCGCCGAGCCCCGGCGCGTGCTGGTCGTCATGGCCGGGAATATCCCGCTGGTCGGATTTTTCGATATGCTGTGCGTGCTCGCCGCAGGGCACAGGTGCCTCGTAAAACCATCGGCCAAAGATACCGTCCTGATGGAATATGTCATCGGGTTGCTGCGCGGAATCGACCCGCAGGTTCCGGTGGAATTTTACGACGGCAGCACATCGCCCGATGCCGTGATCGCTACGGGCAGCGACAATGCCAACCGCTATTTCCGGGCGCAGTATGCGGGCATTCCCGCCCTGCTGCGCGGTAACCGCCAGTCGGTCGCGGTGCTCGGCGGCCGGGAAACCCCCGCGCAGCTCACTGCGTTGGCCGACGACATCTGGGCTTATTCCGGACTGGGCTGCCGCAGCGTGTCGCTGCTATTCCTGCCCGAGGGCTATGACCTGCAGCTGCGGATGCCGGAAGTGAATGTGAAATACAGGAACTCTTACCGCCAGCAGAAAGCCCTCCTGACGATGGGCGGACAGCCGTTCCGCGACCTGGGAGCTGCCGTGGCCGTCGAAGAGCGGGCTTTTCCCGCGGCGTTGAGCCGGATCAATTATTCGTTTTACAAATCACCCGCCGAGGTCGGGGCATGGCTCGCAGAGCACGATGCCGGATTGCAATGCGTCGTTTCGGAGTGCATCGCCTGCCGCCGCCGCGTGGATTTCGGCCATGCACAGTCCCCTGCGCTGACGGATTACCCCGACGACAGGGACGTCATGGCCTTCCTTACGACATCTTGTTTGTGAATTGTATTATGATTTGAGCTTTTATTGATAAATAATATTATATTCGGATGAAAATGTAGTAAAAATTATTATATTTGAAGCCGAATATAAAACATTTGATTTATCATGAAAAAGCTCGTCTTGTTAGTCGTTTCGTTATTTGTCGCCGGCTCTGCATCGTATGCCCGCAAACCGGCCCCCGTAATCCCCGACTTCATACATGCTGCCTATTCGGTGGAGAGCCTCCTGAGCGAGGCGGAACTCACGAACCCGGGGTACGATGCCTTCCAGTTCATCTACCTGATGGCTACGCCTG
>OMBX01000164.1_pt1 | contig 41833 bp, 29 predicted proteins | sample 1644931 | NCBI WGS metagenome assembly OMBX01 (sample SAMEA103958165, study PRJEB25191) | human gut metagenome | biome: human-associated habitat [ENVO:00009003]; feature: intestine environment [ENVO:2100002]; material: feces | place: Germany | collected 2013/2015
TTTTTCCTGTAATGACATTTCTGACAGCAATTGCTGTAATTCATGTATTTCCATATATACTCCTTATGTTTAATCCGTTTATTTCTAATGTTCATTTCTCCATAGATCAGCCCGAAGCATATAAGACCGTATTTTACTCAAAGTAGATTGTCTTGCCACTTTCTGCGGACTGGTAGATTGCTTCCAGAATACGTGTGACAACTGCAGCCTGTGCAGGCTTCACAACCTGTTCTGCCCCATCAACAACGATGTGGTAAAACAATTCCTGTTCATAGTCTGCTGCTGACTTTTCTTTTCCTGAGAAAAATGCTACTCCACCGCTTGATAATTCCGGTTTCTCTACTACCTGTGTATTATGGTGGATGTAATTGATCCTAAGGCCATCTTTCATATCAGCTCCGGCTTTGGTACCACACAGGCTTGTTTTTGCCTCATCAACCTCCAGTGTGTTCAGTGCCCAGGCTGATTCCAGTTCGATCACTGCCCCATTTTTCATACGGATAAAGCCAAAAGCAGAATCTTCTACACAGAACTTATCCGGATCCCAGTTACCAAATGCATTTCCCTGGTCTGTCTGATCAGACAGCTTGTGGAAGGAAGCTCCCGTAACAGACTGCACTTCATAATTATCCATCATCCATAATGTCAGATCCAGTGCATGTGTACCAATATCAATCAGAGGACCGCCGCCCTGTTCTTCTTCATTCAGGAACACACCCCAGGTCGGAACAGCTCTTCTTCTGAGTGCATGTGCTTTGGCAAAATAGATTTCTCCCAATTCATCACTTTTGCACATTTCCTTCAGATACAATGAATCTGTACGATAACGGTTCTGATATCCTATGTTGAGAACTCTGTGTGTTCTTTCAGCAGTTTCGACCATCTTCTGTGCTTCTGCATAATTTTTTGCCATTGGCTTCTCACACATGACATCTCTTCCTGCCTCCATTGCTGCTATAGAGATTTCTGCATGGGAACGGTTTGGGGTAGTTACATATACAACATCCAGATCTTCTTTTAGAAGGTCACGGTAATCTTCAAATACTTTTGCATCTTCTGTGCCAAATTTTTCTTTTGTCTCCTGCGCACGCTCTATGATGATGTCACAAAAAGCCACCACCTCATAGAGACCACTTTTCTGCATAGCCGGGAGATGTTTTCCGTTAGCAATCCCTCCACAGCCTACGATTCCTGCTCTTAATTTTCTCATGGTATTTCCTCCTTATTTGCACTTTTCTGTGTTATATAACATATTTCTCCAGATATCTTTTACTGAGAATTAAAGACTTCTCCACCTTTTCCTTGGAATCCTCAAATGCTTTATCTTCTATTTCGATACATGTACAGCCATCATATCCTATATCAGTAAGTGCTGACACGTATTTTCCCCAGTCCACATCGCCAAGTCCCGGAATCTTAGGTGACATATATTCCAGCGGATAAGCCATGATGCCACAGGACTCTAATTTATCCTTGTATATCTTGATATCCTTGTAATGAACATGGAATATTTTATCCTTAAATTCATAAAGCGGGCGGATATAGTCGATCATCTGCCAGATAAAGTGGGACGGATCGTAATTAATGCCAAGATTATCACTGTTCAGGATTTTGAAGACCTCTCTCCAGATTGGCGGAGTTGTCATCAGATTCTGTCCTCCGGGCCACTGTTCCTCACCAAAAAGCATCGGGCAGTTTTCAATTGCTATTTTTACGTCACATACCTCTGCCAGTTTTATGATTGGTGGCCATATTTCTTTTACAAGTTCAAGATTTTCCCGTACATTTTTGGTCTGATCCCTTCCGATAAATGTTGTGACCATGCCAACACCTAACTTTTTACTTGCACGTATGACATTCTTCAGATGTTCAATAGCAGCATTTCTTTTCTCTTTATCTGCCGTCATTACGTTAGGATAATATGCCAGTGCAGAGATTTCTACTCCCGCTTTTTCTGCATATGCCATAATATGGGCTGCATATTCATCATCCTGGTTTACCCGTTCTGCATCTATATGGCTTACACCCGCATATCTTCTTTCTGCTTTTTCTTCTGGCCAGCATGCCACTTCCACACATTCAAATCCCTGCTCTGAAGCAAAATCCATCATTTGTTCATAAGTCCATCCGTCAAGGATTGATGTAATAAACCCAAGTTTCATTGAAAAATCCTCCTGTATCTGTTTTCCCTATTTTGCCCATGGAGTTGGTGTAAAATCTCCACCCCTGCACCATTTCAGATAATTCAGTGCATGAAGCTGTCCGGTCATCTCCAGTTCTCCGGAATATACAGGATCATGGTATCCCTCAATGCAGATATCGTCCTCATATCCGTTACTTCTTAAAATAGAAATGATATCTCTCCAGTTCGTGTCACCAAAGCCCGGCATACGATGCCATACAAATGGGACTGCGCCTGATATGCCACTATGTCTTACAGCATCCCAGTCTATTGTTGCATCTTTTCCATGTATATGTACTATTTTTTTGCACCATTTTCTCAGCTCTGTTACCGGATCGATAAGCTGTACCATCTGATGTGTCGGCTCCCATTCCAGTCCGAAGTTATCATTCTTTACTTCCTCAAACATCACTTCCCACGCTTTAGGGTTAAAACCGATATTACATGTCGCATGTTCCCATGTTCCATCCATAAGGCAATTCTCAATTCCCAGCTTCACTCCCTTTTCTTCTGCAAGATCAGCCAGTTCCCGGAATACCTTGCCAAACTCTTCATATGCGGATTCTACCGGCTTTCCTTCCCACGCTCCTGCAAAAGTACTCACATGTGTAGCTCCGAATTTTCCGGCAGTGCAGATTACATTTTCCAGTGTTTTCCTATGCTCTGCGTACTGGATAGGATTGCAATAGTATCCAATTGTCGTGATTTTGGAATCCGTACCTGCCAACAGTTTTTCCGTGCTCAATGCCAGCTTATCAAGGTCAGTCCCTTCCAGTGACATATGGAAATTAAGAGAAAATGTCTCAAATCCTTTTCCAATAAATCCCTTTAACCATTCTTCTGCCTTAGCTCCAGGAACGCATGTTCCTATTTTTATCTGTTTCATACTTATTTTCTCCTGTTCCTTCATAAATACTTATGATTCATACTGTCTATAATCAATCACCTGGTTTGTTTCTGCTGATTGGAAAATAGCTTCCATTAGTTTCATTACACGCATCACCTGGAAGAGCTTAATCTCCGGCTCTGCCCCATCTCTTATAACTGCTGCTACATTCCTATGGAAATCCGCAATATCTCCGGACACATGTGGCAGCTCTTCTTTCACGATTGTATCTTCCCGTCTCGGAGCCATGGTTTTGGTCAGACCTGCTGCTGTCTTTACCGGCACTACTTTCTCTTCGGTTATGCCTGTTTTCCGTATGATCTCACCATTTAACTGCCAGTCCCTGATTACCGCAGTACCATCTTCACCCAGTACATACCATCTTGGCAGGGAAATATAATTATTGGTACCTACTTCAACTAAGACTTCCGTTCCGCCTTCAAATGTCAGGATTGTGGTGAACCCATCATCCACTTCCTGATTGGTAATATGGGTAAGTGATGCATATACAGTTTCAATTTTTCTATCTCCGTAAAGATACAGAATCTGATCCAGCAAATGTACACCCCAGTCAAGAACCATTCCGCCACCATGTACTTTTTCTTTTCTCCAGTCACCCGGAATACCCCTTGAACCATGCACACGGCTTTCTATCCGGAAGACATGCCCCAGCTTCTGTTCCTCTACAAGCTTTCGTATGATCAGGAAATCATCATCCCAGCGCCTGTTCTGGTGTACTGTCAGGAACTTTCCGGTTTCTTTGGCAACATTTTCCATCTCCTGAAGATCAGAAGATGACAGAGTCACCGGTTTCTCTGATATCACGTTTTTCCCCGCATGCATAGCACGGATTGCAATCGGCTTATGGCAGTCATTTGGAGTGGCAATCAGCACGACATCAATATCCGGGTCTGATAACATTTCCTCTTCCGAGCCATACACAGAAAAACCTTTTTCTTTTGCTTCTATTCTCTTTTCTTCCTTGATATCATAGATACCACCAATTTCAATTTCCGGTACATTTGACAGGATTTCTGTATGCCATCTGCCCATTCCACCATATCCTATCAGCCCGTAGATTACTTTGTTTTCCCGCATTTTATACCTCCAATTAAGGAACAGCGGCTAATGAACACCATCAGCCGCCGTCTCTTTTACTTACTTAATTCATCGTTGATTTCTTTAAGAATCTGGTCACCGCCCTGACTCTTCCAATTTTTAACGAAAGTATCGAATTCGCTGATATCTGCTTTTCCCGTAATGATCTTTGCGAAAGTCTCTTCCTCCATCTTCTTCAGGTTTGCCCATTTGGCTTCCATGGTTTCTGTCTGACCATTATATGCATTGTAAACCGGTACATATTTATCATTTACATAGGAAGCTCCTCCAACCAGAAGTGATACAAGTCTCGGGAGATTAGTTTTTGCAATATCACTGTCCAGATTCCATTTATCCAGGCTGAAATCATCATAAGGTTCTTTTTTCAGTTTTTTAACTGCTTCCATATCACTCTTTAACAGTTTGTGCTGTGAGAAATCGACATCATCCATTGTAATCTCTCCTGCAAGATATTTTTCCAGAGTCTCAGTGGATACTTCAATCTCATCTGCATTATCGTAGCCATTATACAAAGGATAAAAATCTGAAGTACCCATTTCTGTGGAGGAAATGCCATCATCTACCCACTGCTGCTCATTAGCAATCAGATAGTTAACAATCTTAAATGCAGCCTCCGGATTCTTACAGTTTTTGCTTGCCACTACATATTTATTTGTAGGATTTGGCATATGGGTATAATAGTTTCCATCCTCGGCCAATGGTGTAAAGTATGCTCTCCAGTCTGCTTCTCCTGCCAGTGTAGCATCTGCCACTGTATAACCACCCCACCATGCATTAAAGAAAATTCCGACCTTTCCAGCCAGAAGAGGCTCCTTACAGTCATTTCTGACAAACATTTCCGGATCAATCAGTTTATCTTTATACAATTTCTGGATTTTTTCCAGGGCTGTTCTGGTCTCCGGCTGAATTGAACCATACTTTACAGTTCCATCCTCATCCTGCAGCCAGTACTGTGGATAAGACTGGCAGCTGCTGAACAATGGATCCAGTCCAAACTGGTTTGCTACAGTTGCATTCAAATGATCTGAATTGCCTGGTCCAAGAATTCCAATGGTATCATCTTCTCCGTTGCCATCCGGATCCTGGGTCACGAATGCTTCTGCCACTGCTGCCATTTCATCCCAGGTTCTTGGAACCTCCAGCCCAAGCTTATCCAGCCAATCCTGACGAATCCACATTTCGTTCATTTCTCCTACCATCATACTCGGAGCCGGGATTGCCATCATCTCTCCCTTATCATTAGTAATACATTCTTTCAGTTTATCCCCACCGGATTCTACATATCCTTTCAACGTATCTGAAGCATAGTCATCAAAATACTGATCAAGCGGCTGGATCATATCATATTTCAGAAGTGCCCTATACTGTGTAGCATTGACATTCATCAGATCAGGAATCGCACCACTTCCGATACATAGGTTCATTTTCTCCTCAAAGTCAGATGAGGATGCAACCCAGTCGTATACGACATCGATATTTAAGTCTTTCTTCAAAAGTCTTGTATAGGAATTATCCTCATAGCTCATTCCGTCAGGAATCTTCGCATTTGGATTCATTGAACCGCCCAGATGGACCTTTACTGGCTCTGCATATTTTGAAAATGGGAGATCTTCCTTGGCTGTTCCTTCTGCCTCACCTACTGCTGTTTTCTGTGTGTTTTCTTCTGATGTTTTGCCGCATCCTGCCAGCGCAGTCGCAACTAGTGCTGTCGCACTTACAAGTGCGATAATCTGTTTCTGTTTCATACTTCTTCTTCCTCCTTTTTTTATCCTTTTACTGATCCAAGTGTAATACCATCTACAAAATATCTTTGCAGGAATGGGTAAACGATCAGTACCGGTATCATAGCTATAAATATCTTTGCAGCATCCAATGAGAGATTATTTAATTTCATCGCCTGTGCAATCTGTTCTACACTCATTGTAGAATAATCCAGTGTTACAGCCATCTGCTGGATATAGGTCTGCAATGGGTAACTGCTTTGTCTTGTACTCAGGACCATTCCCTGGAAGAATTCATTCCAGTACATGACCATGGTAAAAAGTGCAATGGTTGCCACCATCGGTTTTGCCAGCGGTATGTATATGGATATCAGATTCCTCCACGGTCCGCCGCCATCAATAAAACATGCTTCTTCCAGCTCTGGTGGAAGATTTTTAAAAAAGTTCACTGCAAGGATTACATTAAACACCTGTAGTCCTGTTCCCAGCACCAGTCCCCAGATACTGTCCATCAGATGGTAGCTTTTCATAGTGATATACCATGGAACAGTACCACCGTTGAATAACATACAAAATACAAGAATCCACATGAAGATTTCTTTATGGGGGAACTGCTTTTTCGTTCTTGACAATGGGAACGCTGCCATAAGAATACATACCATGCTGATAGCAGTACCCAGTACTACTCTTTTTATAGATATCAGGAACGAACCCAAAAATCCACCTTCTCCCAAAATCTTCTGGTAGGAGAGCAGATTGAAGCCAACCGGCCAGAAAGCAACTTTTCCTGCATTAACGGCTTCCCTGCTGCTCAGGGATACACAGAGGACATACCATACAGGCATAATACAGATCAACATAACTATAACAAGGAACACCACATTCAAAACATCGAAAATCTTGGATCCGAGGCTTTTATTCTCAATCATAGATACCACCTCCTAAAACAGTTTATAACCGGTAAATTTATCTGCAAGCCGGTAACCCAGAGCAATCAATATGACACTAATCACAGACTTGAATAATCCGACTGCTGTTGCCAGAGAATACTGCAGATTCTGTAAACCAGCCCTGTATACCCATGTATCAATAACATCTCCTGTTGAATATACCAATGGGTTATACAGATTATATATCTGGTCAAATCCTGCATTTAATACATTGCCAAGAGACAGGATAGCCAGAAGTGCTACTGTCGTCCTTATACCCGGCAGCGTCACATGCCATATCCTCTTAAACCTGCCGGCACCATCTGCTGCTGCCGCTTCATACAATGATTTATCAACACCCAGAATAGCAGCAAGATAAACTACTGTATTATAACCGAACCCTTTCCAGATGTCCGTACCAATCACCAGCGGCTGGAACAGCTTTGCTTCCCCGAAGAAATTAATCGGGTCACCGCCAAACAGCTGTATCAGATGATTTATCGGTCCTGTATAACCGAAAATGTTCAGCACGATCTTTGCAAGAATAACCCAGGACAGAAAATACGGTAAGTATACGATTGTCTGAATCGGACGCTTCAGTCTTTTCAATGCCAGTTCATTTAATAATAATGCAAAGATCAGTGGGAAAATAATATTTCCAATGATCTTACCCACAGCAATAGTTACTGTATTACGTAAAACCTGTATAATGTCACTCATCTGAAACATATACTTAAAATTAGCCAGACCAACAAATTTGGAATGCAGGATGCCCTGTCCCGGATTATAATCCTGAAAAGCCATCACGATTCCAAACATAGGCACGATACTGAAAAAGAACAGCCACAGGAAAGCCGGTACCAGCATTATGTAATAATGTTTCACAAACCTTTTAATGTACATGAGTAAACCTCCCTTCCTTTTTGTTTAATATACACTATGATACCTCCCTTTCTTTTTTTAATTATTTTATCTTCTTCCCCCATATCCTGCTAGATGATATTGTTTCTAATTTTACCAAATATTTTTTTATCACAAAAAAAATGTCCGATGAAAATCAGACATTTTTACTCTCTTTTCTGTATTCCGAAGGCATACACCCATGCTCCCGTGCAAATACTTTTGCAAAATAATGAAAATTATCATATCCAAGTTCTACGGCAATCCTTGTAATGCTATTCTTTCCCTCCTCTATCCATTCCGCCGCAGTCTTCATTTTCCTTTGTATCACATATTGGTGAAATGTTTCCCCCGTCATCTCCTTAAACCTTGTACTAAAATAACTCCTGCTCATCCCTATCCGTTCTGCCACGTCTTCAGAGCGAAGATTCTCCCCGATATGTCCATCCACATACTTGATAACCGCTGCAAAAGCACTGATATCATTTTTCTGTGATGAGCTAAGACTCTCTTCATAAATATGTTCCCTCCAGCGGTGCACCCAGTCCAGCATCTCTTCAACCGTATCCATCGATGGAAATTCCCCTTCTCCATCTGACAGGAGCTGAATATTATGAAAACTCTTAACAAAAATCCTCTCCGCACTCCGCAGACTGATTTCTTTTGTTTTCTGACAGAGATCTTCAAATTCTTTCTCACTGAAAATCCATCTGGTGTGCATCCATCTTCTGTTCAGTTCTTCAACTTTTTCCTCCTCAACTTTTTCCTGTTTTTCCTCTTCTGCATGTCCATCTCTGCATGTCTGCATGTACTTTGCTCTGACCCGTTCCAGTATCGTTCCACACTCTTCCGGGGAAAAACTGATCTTTGAGATATAGTCTAACGCACCCATACGGATTGCCGTCTGTGCATAACTGAAACTCTCATATACAGAAAGAATTACAAATTTAATTTCCGGAAATTCCTCTCCGCACATCTGCATAAGTTCCAGTCCATCAATTTCCGGCATATCTATATCGGTAAATACAATATCCACCGGATGATTTCGGAGAAATTCAAGGGCTTTTCTCCCATTCTGTACATCTCCCACTACCTCGAATCCATACTTTTTCCAGTCCATAATAGCAACCAGACCTTTTCTGGCAAGTTTGTCGTCATCTACAATCAATACGTTCATCTGTCTGTCCCACCTTATTTTCTTCCAATGTAACCTCTTTGTCTTTCTCTTTTTTTTCTTCCGGTTCCCGGACAGGAAGAAGGATCGTAATTTTGGTTCCGAACCCTTTTTTGCTGTTTACAAACAAACTCGTCTGTCCATCATAAAATGATTCCAGCATAGCCTTGACGTAGCGCAGTCCGATACCTCTGTTCTCATTCTTCCAGTATCCCCAGTCATAATCAAACGGCTGGTTGATCTCATCAATCTCCTCCTGATTCAGTCCCTTTCCGCTGTCAGAGATAGTTACAACAGCAAAATGCCTTGCCACATCTTCAAACACCTGGATGCTGATCTTCTCATCATCCCCAAGACCATAGCGGATCGCGTTCTCCACAAGTGGCTGAAAAAGCATACGGACCGTTGGCTGGTCAAGATAACTGCCATCTTCTATATTCATCTCAATAATAAAATCATACCGCATCTGCTGAAGTGCAATATATTCCTTTACAATCTCCAACTCCATCCGCAACGTTGTCTGGCGGCCTTCTTTGCCCAGATTATAGGAAAGAAGCTTCTTTAGTCTCTGTACAAACTCACTGATCTCTCTTTGGTGACTCATTTGTGCCATCCACTGAATCGAATTCAGTGTATTGAGAAGGAAATGAGGATTAATTTGATAGAGAAGTTTCTCAAACTCTATCTTCTGTATGCTTTTTTCCTTTTCTACCATATTGCTGATAAGATTCTCAATCTGTCTCTTCATCTGTTCTACTTCCCTCATCAGGCTGTCAAACTCTGCAATGTCCGACTCTTCATGTACTGCCTGAAGAGCGCCATCCCCAATCTGCACCATCTGTCTGCGGAATTGACTCAGTGGTCGGCAGATCATACGATAAAGATAGAGGACAGACATGGAAAAGAGCAGAAACGTTACAACTATGATGAGTGTCATCTTCATTCTCCACTGGTTACTCTTCTTGTGATATATATTGTCCGGCAGTGCCACTGCATTAATGTATCCCATCTGACTCCGGTATGCCATGATCTTATAGCCCTCTCTCGTCTGGACTTCATACTCCCCCTTTGAGAGTGATGCAGAAAACAGTTTCTGTCCCTGTATAATGACAGGATTTACGCTGTATTGTGCAACCCCTCTCTCATCCGTCTGAATATAAGTGTAGGGATATCCTTCCTTATTTATTTCTTCCGGGGTCTTCATATCAGCCTCTATTTCTGTGTAAATTTCCAGTTTTTTCCCATTGCCCAAAACTCCTTCCCTCATGACGGAAAAAACTGTTTTCTCACTACTCCCAAGAAAAGACGCATGGGCTGCCTGCATAACATTTCCCGCACACTTCACAACCTTAGGCAATGCGTTCTGTCTTCCGTCCAGTGTTCTGACATTCATACCGCTGATAAGTTCCTTTTTCTCTTCCTTGTCATAATAGGTAGCGCCTACCAGTTTTGTGTTGACATATCCTAATCCCAAAAGTTCTTGTCTAAGGGATCTCTGTTCAACAAACCTGTCAAAATTATCCACAGCATCAAGATAACTGTCCGTTACGTTTCCGATCAGACCGCCCGGTCCCATATAGTTTACAATACTGATCATATCATAATAGGCTTCATCCGTATTCTTCGTAATCTGATCCAGATACATTTTCATGTTATCCTCTATACTGTCATTCTGTATCATTCTCAGTTCCATATAGGATACAATTACCGCAGCCAGAAGGCTTGTCATCGCACACATCGTCAATATGCCAAGCATTTTTGCCTTCAATGTTTTCTTCTTTTTTTTCCGAGCTATCCCCATATACCTGTTTCTCTCCTCAACTGCATCACTAAAAAAGACTGCGCATCGGCAATATCCCGCCAACGCACAGTCTGTATTCTCTGTATACAAAACTCCTGACAAACACCTGTCATCAGATATCCGTGACAATTGTCGAATTTTATATAGTATATCACACGGTCTGAATAATGTAAAGCAGTTGTCCTTCTGACAGCAGTAGATGAAATGTCAAGCATTAATTGCAAATTTTTTTCAAAAATTTTTAGTGCGTATTTTACCACAAATATGCACTTTCATATACACCATATTTGTTTTTGTCCCACGACTCCTAATCCGCCTGTAACAGCCGGATTTTTTTTATGATATTTAATTCTCCATGGTTAAATGATAAGTCTCATTTCTTCCTCATACAGCTCCTGTGATGACCTTCCGCCAAACATTGGTCTCGGATAATTATTAAGCCAGTCCTCTACCTTCTGTATGTCTTTTTTTGTCTTTCTGTCAAAGTTCGTTCCCTTTGGTATGTGCCTTCTTATCATCCTGTTCTGATTCTCGTTTGAGCCTCGCTCAGCACTGCAGTAAGGATGGCAGTAATAAACTTCTGTACGTTTCTTTCCTTTTTTATCTTTTTTCTCAATTCCCTCGCAGTCGGCAAATTCAGTTCCATTGTCTACTGTTATCGTTTTAAATATATCCGAGAAAAGCCTGCCCCACTTCCGTTCAAGGCTGTTTATACACTTAACAACTGATGCAGCTGTGTGATCCTTTACCTTAAATATCTTCTCATACCTCGTTTTACGCTCAGTCAATACAACAAGTGCATTCTTTGACTTTCCCTGCTGACCCATAACAGAGTCCATCTCCCAATGTCCGAATTCCTCACGTGTATCGATATCAACCGGTCTATGTTCAATGCTTGTTCCTGCAGCGGCTCTCTTTGCCTTTCTATGTATCTTATGGTAGCTTTTTCTTTTCCTCTTTATGGCCAGATTGTCTGCTGTCACTCTCATGAATATGCCCTCATATATGTACTTGTACAAGGTCTGCTTTGTTATAGTCACGCTGAAATTAAGGTTTTTCCTTTTTATATCCAAAAGCGCAGCTTCCGGACTGTATCCATCATCTGCTATTTTCTTTTCAATATAATTGGCAAGTTCAATGTCTTTGCCTATCTTAAGGACAGGTCCTTTTGCCTTAAGGTTTTCCTGATACTTTTCTTCTGCTATGTCTGCACTGTACCTTTCTGTCTCTGTCCAGTCAGAATTCCTGTGCATGTATCTTCCACGCTTCAGCTCCCTGTATATCGTGCTGACATTCACCCTCAGCGTATCCGCCATATCCTTCGCCTTTTCCCCTCTGAGATACATCTTCTCAATTTTACGGCGGTCGGTTATTGTCAGCTGTCTGAATATTCTTCCCATGGTTTTGGCGCCTCCTTTGCATTTTTGTGTTAGAAGTATACCTTAAACCTCATAGTATTCCTATATGCATACTACACAATATTATCTGTTTGGTATATTTCATAAGTTACAAAAATAATATATCATCATAATTCCACGGCATCCGGTAAATGTTACACTCTGATGGACATATGCAGATTACACAGTCATGTTCCCATCATGCACTGTGATCACAAACATATAAAGAGTAATTACTGTATATTTTGCACAAAAATAAGGTGCAGGACTGTTTCATCCTGCACCTTATAGTATCATGCATATGTACTTATTATTTTCAAGAAACTCCTTTATGCTCAATACTCCTTACTTAAACCCCAGTTCTTCAGACCTTTTCCCAATTAAATCAAGCAATTGTCTATCAAAAAACCGATTGCCTATAAACTGAACTGTCTGGCTTGCCAAATCGAATTTAATATAATTATCAAATTCAATGGCTCCTACATCAATGTCCTCTATTTCCGTTTCAAATTCAGGGTAATTATCTGTATGAATGGATAAATATGTAAGTGAATCCTCTGTTTTTTCAAATAAATACAGTCCTGCATATTTAAACATTTTGATTTCGGTTTGTGTAGGTTCACTATTGATTAAATTCATCTGCATACCTCCTAACTTGTTATCTTCAATGCCTAATAATGTAAAGAAATCACTGCACCTTATAAATTCTATAGTCTCGGCTTATTCTGTTTTACATTCTGTTTTACATCCTGTTTATTTTCCATATTTTTTGCCCTTTGGAATATCTCTGCGGTTGTCTGGCCCGTCAGATCCGTCCACCAGCCCTTGCACTCATTATAATGTTCAAGCGCCTCTGTCACGTTATCAGATTTATAAGATGCATACAGATATGGCGGCTGTGGTACTCCGTCCTTGAATACCTGCATGACTATCTGCTGACGGATAAGCAGTGGACCGGTTCTCATGTGCTCCATGCCGTTCAGCTCATTCTGGAAGCGCGCAAATACCTTATCGTTTCCATTTTCAACTGTAAAACACTGTGCCCTTATATATTTGCCGACTATAATGGGATTATCAATATTCAGCTTTGCGTTTTTAATTGCAAAACGTACACCATCCCTGTTTTTCTCGGCAAAGTAATTAGGCATCAATGTAATAATATCCGAACTGCTATACAGGGGTTCTTCATCTTCCTGTATTTCAACAGCCTCTTCCGCTCCATCAATGCCTTTGTTTTCATCCTGGCTTGTTTTAGGCTGACGTATCTGACCTACATATGTAATTGCCTTGTCAAGATATGACATTTTAATTTCATCCGGATCATTTTCAACATAATTTTCACGAAGGCTCTTAAGGTATTGTATATATTCTTCCCTGTCTTCAGTTCCCGAATATATCCCATCCAGGCATTTTCTGTCAACGGCAACTCCTGCCATATTTAAAGTCTGCATTACTTCATCTTCAGTCGGACTTAAAACCAGGCTTTCAGGATACGCTTCAATAAGCTTTTCAACGGCCGCCTTTACAGTCTCATTATCCCTCATGGCCGGATAAGCATTCAGTGATGGCACATCTATTATTTTTCCCATTACAATATCTGCCTGCTCATCTTCAATACTGTCCGTTCCCTTAACATGGTAATTAATTCCGATTGCAGGGATTCCGTGAAGTCTTGCCGGGTCAATCTGATTAAATTTTTCTATTGCTTCCTCAACAGTGGAAATATTGTCAATATAAGTGCCCATGCTGTGGAACTCGCTGCTTTCAGCAACAGTAAATGTAATAACCGCATTGACAGTCTTTTTTTCATTCTCTTCGTCTTTCTTCTGTTCTTCCTGAATAGCCTGCGTATTCCCGGCTGTCTGTTGTTCCCCTGAAATTTCTGCATAACGGGCGGCAATGGTGGATTCACTTATAGGCACTCTGCCGGTGTCATTTTCTTTATACCAGGGTTTTGCAACAGCTGCATTCATTTCATCATACCATTTTGTCATACGGTCATTTTCGGGAATATTGTTTGCAACCTCATAATCATGGATTGCATTTATCTTCTCCCTGTATTCATCTGTCAGCTCTATCTCCTGATTAATCTTAGTCTCCTGCACTTCCTGCATATTCACCTCTTCCTGTGCCCTAATGATTTTATCATATTCCAATAATACCCTTTCCTCTATTTTCCGCTGTATCGCAGCTGTAACACCATACACGGTATCCCTGTACTGTCCCTGTGTCTGATACTGTGGCATCTGTACAAAACGTCCCTTTCTGCCTTCCTTTATTACTATGCCGTTAACCGTCATTCCATACATTTTGACCGATGCAATGCCTAGTTTCTGCACTACAGAGTCTGTTTTCTGGTTAAGCGGGGTAATTCTCACATCATCTATATTTACATCCGGTACACTTTCTGCAAAAAGCTTTTCTTTTGTGACATCAAGTACCACTCGGTCTATCTCATTCCTGACCTCCCTGTCATGCGGATATACCACCCCTGAATACCTGTCTCCATCTTTTCTCTGAGGATAGGATACAAACATCATTTCTTTACCAGACTTATCGTCAAACCATTTTCTGACTGAGACTGGAAATTTAAAAATCCCTTCTATTTCTACCCATCCGGTAGCAACGGTAGATGTGTTCTTAATTGAATCAAAATCCACCCTCATATTAGCCTTTATGTTCATTATCTGTCATCTCCATTCCTTTTATTGTCAATTACATAAGCCCTTCTTAAATTGTCCATGTCATCTGTAGGTGCAAGAAAAATATTTATCATCTGCTCTTCATCCAGGCCGTCATCCATCGCATTTGAAATTATTTCTTTTTCTATTTCCTTCAGTTTGTCCCAGTATCTGCCACACAGATCTGCAAATGTATCTCCTGTCCATCCCGTCTTGTCTGTTTCTTCAGCCTTCTTAATAAGCTCTTCCGTATCAACATCATGAAGAAGTGCAAGACCTTTTATCTGCTCCACTTCCTCCTCTGACTCTTTTACGGCCTGTCTGTATAGCTCTGCTATCTCATCCACAGACCTTTTTCTGGTTGAATCAAATGACAGGTATAAAAGGTCACGCTCATCAACCTCGCATGAATATATGGTTCTGTCAGTCTTTGCCATGACCTTCAGCCGTTCAATTTCTTCCCTATCTGTAACGAAATCCAGACATTTATCTCGGGAAAGGGTTATATACCTGAAATTCTTTGCATCATATATGGTACGCACCGGATGTTCGTAGTCACCAAGCGCCATAGCAGCACTGTATCTGTCTTTCAGCCAGTCAGCTGCCGTAAAACCGTATTCCGGCTTGTCAAAAGGTATTGCCTTGGTATCATATATCGGCGGTCTCGACTCTAAAAAAATAATGCACTCTGTCGGCGGCATTCTTCTTACCTGCCCTGGTGTCATCAGCTTTAATTCCGCTTTTGAATATGACAAATCCGAACTTGAATTAACCCCGAATGACATTCTGTCATCTTTTTTGTCGGCCGTTGCATTGCCCAGTGTTTCGGAAATGTACTCATGCGTACTCTTAGCCTGTGGGCCGGAACCCAGAAATACAAATGCCGCCATGTTGTCCATCATGATTTCCCACTTGTCGTTCGGATAGATTGCCTTGGCCTGTGCTATGGACTGCAGTATCGGCACCATGCTGATATTTCGGCTTCGTATTACTCCAAGCAGCTTCTCTGTATCTGCCGGGCGCGCACCTGCATAGAACTCATCCATCCATACCTGTACTTCATACGGCAGTGGCCCTTTGATTTCATCGTCTGACAGACGGATAAGTGTATCAAACATCTGCGTATAAAACATGGATGTTATCCATGTGTATGTATTAACATTATCCGGCATAACGAGAAATACAACAGTTGGCTGCTGTCCTATTGTGCGGATATCAATGTCGTTTCCGGAAAATATTCTTTTTACCTCAGCTGTCTCGCATATATTAAGCATTGCAGAAATCATAAGCGAAACGCTGCCCTCAGTCTCCGAAGCTTTTCCCTGGAACTTCTTAAATGCCCTTACCGGAGGATAGTTTGCATCATGCTCTGATTCACACTTTTCCATAAGGTCAGCCAGCGCATTTGACTCTTCCCCTGTAATATCTGTTGTTTTGACATTTTCCATTGCAAGAAGGCTGATTACGTCATTGAACGTTGCTTTCCTGTTGTTATCCCTTGCATCCAGCCACGCATAATAAAACACAGCCTGCATCTTTAAATCCACCGCGTCATCCCAGAACGGGTCAGCAGCGGAGTTTTCTTTTGCTGGTCTGACAGCATCATGCCAGCTTTTTATAATTCTCAGCATGTCCGCTTCTGTCTGAATCCACTCAAACGGATTGTACCTGTCCGACTGCTCCGGGTTTTTGAAGTTAAGCGAGTATATCTGATAACCATTTTTTTCAAAAATTTTTCCAAGCTTTCTCTGTGTGTCTCCTTTTACATCAAGGACCACATAGCTTGAACCCATCTGTAGCAGATTCTGATGCATTATAGATGTTGTTTTGAATGAGCCTGATGAACCGACAATCATCATGTTGTTGTTTGAAAGCTTTCCCCTTATGCTTACCTTTACATTTTCTGACAGTATCCTGTTATATTTATCGTCACTGTCTTTAAGCTCCCTGCTTGCCTTTACCGGGTCAAGCCAATCTTCGTCACCATGTTCCATCTCGCTGTGGAAGTTTCTGTAATGAATCATGTAATAATTCACAAAGAAAAACCATGCTATGAAGCCTATCCCCACCCAAGCTGGCGATTTGCTGTTTGCTGCTTTAATCGGATGTGTAAATGCCCACAAAAGCTGCGCATTGTAGTCACCTTTCAGCTCTTTAGGTGCCACATACACTCCCGATATCAGGTATCCTAGTATCAGGAATACTATAAGCATCAGAGCAAATGCGAGCCATGGTGTTTTCTTCTTTACATATCTTGTTCCGTAATTTGCCATATTTCCTCCAATAAATCTAATGTGCCGGATTCCGGTACCTTGGATTAAAATATTATACCTTCGGGTTTAATATCTTACTGTTAACATTCGGAGCTTTCGGCCTGAGATTCTTTGCATATGCCATGTTCCTTGTGACATTCTCATACTGCTTATGAATATTCTCATAGCTTGCAGTTTTTACATTTCCATTCTCTGCAACCATCGAGGGCTTGTTTTTGGGAATAAATCCCACATAAGTTCTGCCCTCATCTGCCACAAATACATTTTCAACCGGAAGTATGAGATGCTTTTCATTTTCTCCGTATGTGCCCGGGATACGTGATACAAAATACCCTTTTTCACGCATCTTTTTTGATACAGACGTGAAAGCCATATTATCAACCAGCGTCTCCCTGTTTATCGTGACCATTTCATAGTTGCCGTCTTTCTTAAGTCTTGCGAACTCCTCACTGTCGTCCTTCTGCATTACATTTACTTTAGGCCCGGGCACTTCATGCTCCTCAAATTCACTGTTTACTTTCTGATATTCCAAAGAAGCATTGTTTATATACTCATCTTCATTTACCGCTGCCGTGTCCATATATGATTCATTATCCATTTCATATATGTTTCCGGGCTGTTTTTCCTGTTTCAGCATATCCTCCCGGTACATTTTTATCCATATTTCAAACTTGTTTCTGTCTGCGTTTGCAACTGCTATCTGGCTGTTGTCATTTCCTACCTTAAGGTCGGGAAGAATCGAATAATTCATTTTCAGTGCATTAAAGTCACGACAGGCATCCTCAAGTTCTTTTCCCTCAAACGGAAGATTAAAAATTGTATAATTTCCTTCCGTGAAATTTTTTAGATCAGTAATTTCCTTTTTTCCACCGGACATCTGTACCCTTATATGAGATGCAAACCATGACTTGAATATCTGGTCATCCTTATTCATTACTGCAATCTGTATTGTTCCGCTTTCGCCATCTACCTTGGGCAGTACACAACATTGCTTTAATCCTTTTCCCTTAAGCTGTTCAACCGGCGAATCAGCATCTATGCGCGCTTTTAGAATACTGATGTCATTCTGTATCTGCTTCTTTTCGTCTTTTCCGGATACGCTCTGCAGCTTAAGCTTAAGGGTCTCGAGCTGTTTTAAATCATTTACATGCTCTGTGGATACCGGTATGCTGTATATCGTGTATTTTCCCTCAGACAGCTTTGCAAACGCAGCCAGGTCATCTCTTGATTTTATGGAAAGATATCCTTTATATGCGAGCCTTGCCACAAACTGAAGCAGTTTAATCTGCAGCATGTTTGCTGCATATACCATCTGCGAAATACTGCCTGAACTGTTTCTGACACTCATCATCATATGTTCAAATTCTCTGTCCGTATCCATTTAACTTTCCTCCACATCCTTGTTTCTGGTTTTTTTCTTCATGCGCCTTATTTTTTCCATCATATCGACAGAAATACCCGGATGTATGAATTCCTCCATCTCTGCCGGTGTCATCCCCTCCTCAGCCAGGCTTAGCACATAGCTAATCTGCTCTGACTTATATCCTTCCTCTTTCAGAAGACTTATATATTCCGCTATGTCATTTTTCTGTCTGCGTTTCAGTCTCTTACGTTTAAATGATGCTGTTTTTTCTTCTTCATGCTTTACGTCAGCTGTGGCCGTTTGCGGTACTCCTGCATACGGCATGGTCACCGCTCCCTGTGGCGGCTTTATGTCGACAAACATATCACTGAGTTCACCTGTTTTCTTTTCTACTGTCATAATGCTCTCACCCAGCGTATTAATCTTTGCCTGTACTGCATCCGCAAGCTTTGACATATCCTTAAGTGTATTGTTGCCTTTGCCTATAATCACACCGCATGCTTTCTGATATCTTATTTTCCTCAGGTAGCCTGCAATATCAGTCTTTCTGTTATCAATTACCTCCTGAACATCCTTGACGGATATCTTGTCACATGCACACAGGTAAATTTCCCTTAACACATTTAAATTTGTTCCATTCTGCAGTGCAATATTCGTATAATCTGCACTCATGAAGTTTTCACCCTTCAAGAGCTCCATCAGGCAGTTAATTACCTTGTCATTTTCCATTTTTATCACCTCTCCTTCAGGTACCGGAATCCGGCACCTTTAAAGGCACATGAAATGTTTTCCATATGCCTTGCACCTCTCATATTTTTCTTTGATGTAATTTCAGCTGTTTCTTTATTTCGTTTGGCTCTGTTCTGTCACTTCTCAGATTAATATCAGCGACTCTGTCCGCATATTTAAGCTGCGACTGGGGCATTGAGCCTTTCTCGTAAAAAGAATAAATCTCATCACTTCCTGCCGCTGCAATTATGTGGTCATACAGTGGAATGCCAAGAAGCTCACCTGCCTTTGACATAACATCTGTCACATGTATATCCTCAAGCGAAGGCTGTGATGAGCCACCTGGATGGTTGTGAAGGATTATAAAGCCATTGGCATTTGACAGTATTGCCGTCTTCATTATTTCCCTGGGTGATGCAATAGCTTTGTCGACTGCACCCATTGAGCATATGCACATATTTACCGGATTAAGCTTTGCATTAAGACATATGACACACATTACTTCACGGTCGTATTCCCTTAATATGTCTGATACAAATCCTACAACCTGTTCCGGTCTTTTAAGCTGTGTATCAGATATAAGTGTTTTTTCCTTCACCAGACGTATGCCAACCTGGTCTAATACATATACTGTATCACTCATTTTTCTCCTTTCCTGCCAGTCCTATCTGCATTATAAAATCTTCATTCTCATCCATTTGTTCAAGTTCCTTTAGTATTTTTCTCTTAAACATAAACATTTCAAGGCTTTCCTGTTCGATTTTTTCCATGTTTTCCTCCTGCGTACCGGAATCCGGTACCTTTATATTTTTATGGTGCCGGATTCCGGCACCCTCATCATATGCTTATATATTTCTCTTTAATATCATTTCTCTGCGCCTGTTTGTTTTGTGGGGCATTTTGTGGTGTTTCTTTTCTGTCTGCATCAAGCTGGGCATTTAAAAAAGACAGTCTTTTCAGTTTTTCTGAAAGAATGTCTTCTTTGTCAAATTTCTTTGTAACCTCTTTTTCTGCCGTTTCAAGCTCTATCCGTGTTTCATCCAGTGCATCCTGCGCATCAGAAAGACGTTTTTCAAAGCCTGCCATGCAGTTGTTAAGCCTTGTAATCATTCCGGCAGGATCTGATGACATTTCAATAGTATGTTCACACCTGCCCTGCATATGTATGTAATATAAATTGAAAAACGCGTCAAACCTTGAATACAGCTTAAACCCCTTATAATCCCCAATCATGGTCCTCTCAGGTGTCTTTGACTCCTTGGCCGCTGCTATGAGTGCTGCACCACCTTCCTTTTTGTCATCATATAGCACACCGTTAATCCTGATTTCAAAACCATCCGATAGGATTTCTTCGGAACCGCGTGTAATTATATCCTGCCTCAGTCCCTCAATTTTTTCTTCAAGCTTTGCTATCCTGACCGGATACTCCTTATTAATTGCATCCTCAAGCCTGTATTTCTGGCTTTTGAAATTTGCTTTCAGAAGCTTCAGCTTTGCAACTTCTGTATCGAGTGTCATTTTTTCCTTAATGTATGGATTTCCAGTTGCAAGTGCCTTTACCTCTGCATATGACAGTGCAGCTTCATCCACATCGTCGCAGGAACGTACCGGAGATTTACTGGTCATAATCTGTCCGATGAATTTCTGCTTATTCTCAATGAGCTGCCACGAATAAGAATCGAATGTATTTTCCGTTACATACCTGAATATTTTCACTCGCTCATTCCTGTTGCCCTGGCGAAGTATTCTTCCCTCCTGCTGTTCTATGTCAGATGGTCTCCACGGCACATCTATGTGGTGGAGTGCTATGAGCCTTGTCTGCACATTGGTGCCGGCTCCCATCTTTGCTGTTGAACCTAACAGAAAACGTACCTGGCCGCTTCTTACCTTTGAAAACAGCTCAGCTTTCTGTTTTTTTGTGTTGGCATCATGTATAAAGGCAATTTCCTTATCCGGCACCCCCTTGGCAATCAGCTTGTCCTTAATGGCATGGTACACGTCAAAACCTCCGTCACTGCGCGGTGTTGAAGCATCACAGAAAATAAGCTGCGTTGATTTGTCTTCCACTGTCTCCTTCCATATGTCATATGCCCTTGCAGCACATGCATTCACTTTTGAATTCTCATTGTCAGGCAGATCCGGATTTATGAGCCGCTGGTCAATGGCACATTTGCGTCCATCGCTCGTTACCTTGAGCATATTGTCGATGCTTGAATCAACCCCTCCTTTTCTTATGTTCTCTGCCCTGTCCCCAAGCGATTTGACTATATCCTGCTGAAACACACTCGGCTTTAAAACCACATTCTCGTAATCACATTCAGGTACAGGAAGTTTAAGCATGTCAGCTGTCTGTATATCTGCACTCTCTTTAAAAAGGGATATAAGCTCTGGCAAATTAAAAAACTTCGCAAATCTTGTCTTTGCTCGGTATCCTGTGCCCTCGGGAGCAAGCTCTATTGCTGTCTGTGTCTCTCCAAATGTTGAAGCCCAGGCATCAAAATTTTCAAAGCCAAGCTCCTTTAACCGTCCCGCCTGCAGATAACGCATATTGGTGTAAAGCTCAGTCATGGAGTTTGATATAGGTGTTCCTGTAGCAAATGTTATGCCGCGGCCGCCTGTTATCTCATCAATATATCTGCATTTTCCGTACATATCCGATGCCTTCTGTGAATCATTCTGTGAGATTCCCGCAACATTTCTCATTTTGGTAAACAGAAACAGGTTCTTAAATTCCTGGCTCTCATCAACAAACAGCCTGTCAACTCCAAGCTGTTCAAATGTAACTGCATTATCCTTTCTTCCTGCATCATTAAGCTTAGCAAGCCTTACCTCCAGATTTTTCTTTGTCTTTTCCATCTGCTTAATTGTGAAATGCTCGCCGTTTGATGCCTTAGCCTCTCTTATCGACTCAGTAATCTCATCTATCTGTTCCTGCATAAGTCTCTTCTGTCTTTCATCTGACAATGGTATTTTAGCAAACTGGGTGTGTCCTATGATAACTGCATCATAATCACCTGTTGCTATCCTCGCGCAGAAACGTTTTCTGCGTGCCGGCTCAAAATCCTTTTCAGTTGCAGCAAGAATATTTGCCCCCGGATACAGACGCAAAAAATCCCCTGCCCACTGTTCTGTCAGATGGTTTGGAACAACAAAAAGCGACTTGTGGCACAGTCCCAGCCTCTTCGATTCCATCGCAGAAGCAATCATCTCAAAGGTCTTTCCCGCGCCCACACAGTGTGCAAGCAGCGTATTGTCTCCATACAAGACATGTGCTACTGCATTCAGCTGGTGAGGCTTCAGCTCCACATCAGGTGTCATTCCCGGAAACTTGAGATGTGATCCATCATACGTTCTCGGTCTTGATGAGTTGAATAGCTCATTGTATTTTTTTACAAGCACCTCCCTTCTTTCCGGATCGCTGAATATCCAGTCCTTGAACGCCTCCTTTAGTGCATCCTGTTTCTGCGATGCAAGCATTGTCTGCTCCCTGTTTATTACACGCTTTTCGCTGCCGTCAGGCTGAAGTATCCTGTCATAGACTTTTACATCCTTAAGGTTCAGCGTATTTTCAAGTATCTGATAAGCATTAATTCTGCTGGTTCCATATGTGCCTGTGACAAGTGGATTGTATGAATCTGCATTCTTTCCTTTTATGTTCCATTCACAGTTTATCGGTGCAAACTTTACTGCCACCCACTCCCTTGAAAACAGTCTCTGTGGTGTATGCAGCACATCCTTCATGAACTGCTCTATATACTCTGCGTTAATCCATGTAGCCCCAAGCCTCACTTCTATCTCTGATGCTGTAAGAGGTTTTGGCATTGCCTTCTTAAGATATTCCACATTATCGGAATATGATGCATCCCCCTGTAATGCTTTTTCTGCAGAAATCAGTTTCTTTCTTATGTTTCCGGAAAGATATTCCTCTGAAGTCTGCCAGGTACCGGATTCCGGCACCTTAAAAATAATGCCCTTAAGGTCACTTATTATTTTCTCCCGGCTTTTTCCAGTAAGCTCTTCCATATATTCAAGGTCAACAGCTGCTTTTTCTCCCATCGAAACTGACAGTGCCTCAACAGATGTATCCACGTGTGTAACAGGGACAGCCTTTCTGATGGTTCTTTTGGTAAACATGTCCGCCTTGCCTGCAACCTTTCCGTCATCATCAGTCTCCTCTAGTGATGATATTAGGCTGTAGCCTGCATCTTCCCTGAATGCGGTCTGGTTTGTCCTGGAATTTAAGTACCCGAACTTTTTAACGAAGCTGTCGTAAACACCGTTGAGCCTTGCCTGTGATGCCCTGATTTCTTCATCGGACGCATCATCAAGCTGTAATTCAATAAGCTCTGACACGCTGTCCCGTACATCAATTAGACCTTTCATGCGCTCAGCTGTTTTTTCCGGAATGTCCTGTGGACGCATTATTGAGTTTTCCCTGTAATATATTTTTCCATTTAATGAACAGTAGGAGAAATTTTTAACTCCTGCCTCTGCAGGTATGCTTTCATCCTCAAGCTCTTCATCAGATATTTCAGTATCATCAATGGAAATTTCGCCGCGTATCATCTGTACAGCCTGCCTGAGCCTGTCCGCCAGTAAAGTGCCGGATTCCGGTACACAGGCACTCTCCATTCCATGAGGACCGCTTACCATTTCCATTTGGCCAAGCACCATGTGCGGATTGTTAACGAAATAGCTGTTCATCTCTATACCGTTTTCATCTGTGCCGAGATGTATCCAGTCTTCATCCGTATCTATGTACATATCCCTCTTCTTCAGAAAAATAATGTCTGATGTAACAGATGTTCCGGCATTTTTAAACGCATCGTTTGGAAGTCTTATTGCTCCAAGCAGCTGCGTCCTCTGGGCTATATACCTTCTGACTGAAGGATTAGCCTTGTCCATGGTGCCCTTGCTTGTAATAAAAGCTATCACTCCGCCCGGACGCACCTTGTCGATTGTCTTTGCAAAGAAATAATCGTGGATATAGAAATTGTGTTTGTCGTAGGCTTTATCTATAACCTTGTACTGACCGAACGGCACGTTTCCTATTGCCACATCAAAAAAATCATTCTGAAAATCTGTCTTTTCATAGCCCTTCACTTCAATGTGTGCATCAGGATATATAAGCTGCGCCATCCTTCCTGTAACAGGGTCAAGCTCAACTCCGTATAGTTTTGATGCACTCATATCTGCAGGCAGCCCTGAGAAGAAATTACCTATTCCCATGGATGGTTCAAGTATATTTCCCTTTGTAAAGCCAAGGTTGTGGAGTACATCATACATTGCATTTATGACTGCTGTGTCAGTAAAATGTGCATTAAGTGTGCTCGCCCTTGCACTGTCATATTCAGTGGTTGTCAGCAGGCTTTTTAATATGCCGTATTCTTCTGACCATGAAACATTTTCAGCATCAAATATTTCCGGTATTCCTCCCCATCCAAGATATGCGGACATGATTACCCTCTCATCGGCTGTTGCAGGACGTTTTTCATTTTCTATCTGCTTGAGAATTTTGAGTGCTGAAATGTTACGCTGTGCTTTCTGCCTCTTGGTAAGTGTGGATGCATCAGCTTCTGCCAAAACTAAAAGAGCAGTGTAATCAGCTGCTCTTTCGGTAAAATCTTCATTATTCTGTTGTTCTGCATTATCCGGATGTTCAGCCTCTGTTTCATCTAATGCCTCCGGCTGAGTATCATTTTCCGTCTTATCCGGCTCTATATTTATAAAATCTGTAAAGCTAAGCTGCTCTGGTGCCTCTGATTTATATTTATCCGTGGACTGCTCCTGCATTTCTGTTGTTTGAGAAATATGATCTGATTCCTCAGTTTCCGGAATAATATCATTATTTTGTCTGTCACGGCTTTTGTACTCACCGGTTAGTATAAGGGTTCCGATTTCCTGTTCAACGCTGCTCCATGACAGTGTGCCTTCTGCTTCGCCCTGCTCATCACGCCACTGGAAACGTATGCCCTGAGAACCATATGTGTCATATCCATGAAGCCCCATGCCGTCAACCGGCCAGCTCGCCCCGCCAAGTCCGTATTCCTTTTTGATAAGTGCTGTTCTTTTACCAGCCTCCATCTCATTCTGGAAAATCCGTACGACTCTGTCAAAGCCTCCTTCAAAGCCGGTTCCACGGAGCATGACCTGTCTAATATAGTCATGAGGTATATAATCAGCTTTCCGCGGATTCAGATAGCCGTATTTTTCTACCTTTATGCGCTGCTCATCCTCTGTCGGCAGCTCTGGCATGAAATATAGTCCGGTGCCGGATTCCGGTACATACTCATCCTCATCGGTACCAGATTCCGGTACAATTTCATTTTCTACAAAGTGTAAATCACTGTATCCCTCACTATTTCTTCTGCTCTGTTCTGGATGCTGTTCATCATTCGTATCCATTTCAGCTGGTCCTGCATCTTCAGCTGCTCTGTCACTCCTTCCTGTTTTTTCATCTGCGGCACGATTCTGTCCATCTCGTCCTGTGCTCTCTTCTGTACCTTTAGGCAGTGTTCCTGAAGTTCCCCGAACATTAGCATCGTATCGAACTTCGCCCTGTAATTCTTTTTGAGCCAGGTCCTGTGCATAAGTCCGAATTTCGTCAGCGGCTCCTGTGGTTCCTTGTTCGGTATAAGGTTCGGTATCTCGTAGTCCCCTGCTTTGATGTATTCGAGTTCCATATGTTTCATCCTCCCTCTCTGCACTTTTACGCTTTAAAGCATTATAGTCTACACTGGGGTCCCTGTCAATACCATGCACCCTGTCATAGGTTAAAACTGCAATTCCAACTTCACGCAGTGCCTGCTGTGCTGCATCCGTCATGCGTGAGGAAAGCTCACAGAAATCACTTTCAGGCAGGTCTTTTATAAATGACATATCATAATCAGGAAAACCGCCTGTCGATAAGCCCATTCTTTCCTTTATCATCCGGTTAAGGCCGTACCTGAAAAAAACCCTGACGTTTCTGCGGTACTCATCCATCTTGTATTTTTCTTCATCAAGTTCACTTAAAGGACTGTTGTCAGACGAATACTTTTCTTGTGCTATATCAGCTGCATACTCATCAGCCAGATATTCCACAAGATAATCCATTGTATGTTCTATAGATGGCTCCTTTGTGTCATATTTATCAGTCTGCGGCTGTAATCCATATACTTTTAACAGACGATTCTGTATCGTTTCCGTGTGATATGGTTTTCGTATCCATAGTCTCGGCAGATGTCCTCCCATTTTAGGGACAACACTGGTTACATCCCATACATACTTAAGTTTTCTGCTGTTGCTTTCATCAATAAGGGCAATGCCGCGGTTGCCTTTCTTAATCCAGCAGCCCATTTTAGAGTTCCATATGTTCATTGTAGCGCATGCAACAGCATCAGGCCGCTGTGCATATATGAGAATCTGATCCATGAAACGGTACCTGTACACACGTGATGCATGTTCAAGAAAATCGTTCCAGGCATTTAAGTCTTGTCTGATGCGCGACTGTGTTTCATGAGCCAGCGCTTTAACTTCATATAGCTTCATTGGCTTTCACCTCGGATAAATGCTAGATTTCAGGTTTTATATTTTTTTCATAAGAAATATTTTTTGATTCCTGTGGAATAATATCAAGCTTATTACGCGTTACCATTTCTATTGAGTTCTCTTTCCTGTCGTACATATACACCTGGTTGGAGAGCCTTTCAGACGGACTGACAACATCCATGTTTGTCTGCTGTATGAAAGCCGAAAGGTCATCACAGTCTGGCACCAGCCTTGCATCCATGGCAAGCACTTCATGCGTGCTTGACGGAATGATAATCAGATTTCCTTCCACCTGGTCGGACAGTTCCTTAAATACCTCTGTGTTAAGCAGTACTGTTGCACCATTGTTTGAGGTGTTTTGGACTATCCACGGATATCCTTCAGACAAGCTGCTTACATCCCCTCCTAAAAGGTCTGAAATCTGCTCATCACTCATTCCTCTGGCTTTAAGCTGACCATACACATAATCAAACAGGTTGGTTACATTCACCTCAAAAAGTCTGGACATATTTTTTTCTGCCGTATCAAAAAGTTCCTGCTCTGACATTCCAAGCGCAGCTGCCATTTCATTATTCACCATAATCGTTTTTGACAGGCCGTCATGGTCAGACAGACATATGTTGTATGAAACAGTCAGGTCGTTCAGCTGTCTTGTCGGGCACCCTGCCAGTCTTTGTGCATTAGCTTTCGCATTTGAAATTTCATAAATGATATTTGGTCTGAATCCCTCATCCAAGACATCCTGATATTCATTCTCCGGTGCTTCATCATATGCCAGCAGTACAATGTCTGCAGCATTTTTTGTAACAAGTTCAATATCCTCTGACAGTTTGTAGTCCTCATACAGCTGTGTCAGATTAATTACGGGACACACATTTGTATCTTCTTTTCTTACTACAAGTCCGTCATAATCCATGCCATTTACTTTTTTCACGCGCTGCAAATGAAGTTCTGAATTCTGAAACTCCGGTGGCAGATAGTCAAGTACCGCATTTTCCACAACATCCTTAAAAATTTCATATTTCATCATTATTTTTCATCCTCCTTTATCTCAGTCTCTGCAGTCTTTTTCAGATATGCAATCATCCTGTCCGTCTCATGTTCATCAGTCCTGTGCTGCATCTCCATCAGATAAATTTTTTCGTTCATGTTCCATTCTCCTTTAAATTTTTATATATTTTTGTTAAACGTTCCGGATTCCGGTACGTGGGTAACCTTTTTCGTTTTTCTGCCGGTAAACTCCTGTTCAGTCTTTTTAATTCTTCTTAACATGCGCAGTTCCTTTCCAAGTTCCTTTATCTCTTGTGAAAGTCTTTCCATATCTTTTTTTGAAATATCATCATCCGGCAGATATTCCTTGAGCTGTTCATATTCATCCTGAAGGGCTTCAAAAGCTTCATCACTGATATCAGGATTCTTCAATTCGTTTTCTATCTGCTCTTTTCTGTCAAGCTGTTTTTTTTGTCCACTGTCCAATGCCTCTGAAGCATCCTTTTTATTCCACTTTTCCCTTTTAAGTGAATTTATCATTTCTTCAAGCCTGTTTTCCCGGTCCTGTATGTTATTCATGGTTTTTAAACTGTTCTTTTTAATGTATGAGCACTCATCGAGAAGCCTGTCTATGGCCATAATGTCTCTTCTTACCCCTTTCGTTACTGCATACGGATTAGGCAGTCTGTAAAAGCTTACAGCCTGATAAAGCCTTCGGTATGTGCCCGTGTTTTTGTATATTTCGTCAATGGATGCAAGCTTCTCTTTTTTCTCAAGATTTTCAGCAATTTCTTCATACATCCTGCTTCCGCTTTTCTGCTTTATGCGTTTTGCTATATCCTCAGGAGAATATCCGGATGGCATGTTATAGCTTCTTCTTCTGTGTTTTTTTCCGGCATCGTCCGTGTATGTGTATGTAAAATAAGTCGTGTTCTTCTTCTTTGACTTTCCGGCTCTTACTGAATATCCTGCAATCTTCATATGCTCCATGAACTCCGGCAGTGTATCAGAATGTTTTAATGCCAGGTCAATGTCTGCTCTTATCACATGTGTCCAGTTCATTCTGCCGTTTTTCTTTTCATTCCATTCTGCATATGAGAGCCCTTTCTTTTTATTCTCTTCAAATTTCAGCGGCTTAAGACCATGCTCCATGCATATTTCATCTGTAACCGGCTGTATATATCTTTCCCAGTCACCATTTTCATATCTGTATTTGTAGCCGTCAGTTCTGCTTACAGAATTAAATATAAGGTGCGAATGGATATGCTTTTTGTCAGTGTGTATTGCAAAAACATAATCATAGTTTTCGCCAAGATACTTTTTTGCAAACTCTTTTGTAATTTTATAAGCTTCATCCGCATCTGTTTCCCCCGGCTCGAACGAAATTACAAAATGATATCCCTGCCTGCCATGCAGCTTTCCATACAGTTCTTTTGTGTCCAGAAATGTCTTTATGATATCTTCACTGTCATATCCCGCATTGCCGCCGACATATAAGCCGTCACACGTTTTTGCTTCGTTATTTTTTTCATCAAGAATATATTTCACAGCATTGGCCAGATGTCTGTGCGGCACCGTTGGTGCCTCCTTCATGTGCATAAGCTTTGTAACCGCCAAGTCTGTTTGCCTCCCATCCATGTGCAAAAAGAACGTACCGGATTCCGGTACGTTCAATAAAAAAAGAATCTAAGATGCTTTATCTTAAATTCTTTTTGCTACAACGTAAATGTCAACTGTTCATTCCTCTATTTTTTCCGTGAGCTTTTCCAGCTTGACGTTTAATTCTTTCATGAGCTCAACAACATATTCTGCATCACGCATGTCACCGATATTACTGTTAAGCCTGTGTGCTATCTGATTGATGTTCACTCCGATTTTTCTGACCTGATAGTTAAGGTCTTTTAATTCCATGTCTACACGAACGTCTTTTTTTCCGGTCTGTGACAGAACAAGGTTCCTTATATAGGCAGACATATCCCATCTGCCTCCATATGTGAACCTTGTTTCAGTTTTTTTCATTTCATCAATAAGAGTGTACTCCTCCTGTGTCACCCTGAAGGTTATCTTGCGGTCTTTCATTTTCACTATCCTCTAATCCTGTCAGAAGCTGGATCTTCTCCCTGAAGCTTTCAATATTCTCTGCATCAACTTCACCAAGCAGGTCTCTCACTATGTCTCCGATCAGTGAATCATTTTCGCGCTTCAGCCGTTCCTCTTCTTTTTTCAGTTCATCTCTTAATCCCTTGATTTTATCTTTGTATTTCTGTTCTGATTTCTTTTGTGCCTCTGTCGTTTTTGCAATCTCAAGCTGAAGCTTTTTTATTTTTTCGTTTGTCATTTTTTCCTCCAATAGAAACGGACAGGCTGTGTTGAATCTGCCTGTCCGTTTCTTTTACAATTATATTCTACAACATGCAACTATTAATATCTACCACCACTTACTACCACCATTTTAAGTTGGCAGGTCAGGCAGGTCATCATTCATGTACTCTGCCTGTTTCTGGTATTCCCTGTGACGCCTGTACAGAGTGGCTTTTGAAACACCAAGTGACTCGGCAGCCTGTGTTACGGTCATGCCTGAGTCTATCATCCTGTAGACCTTTTCCATATCTATCCAGGTGCGGCTTTTCTTTTTTCCAAGATTCTTTCTTACTGTCATGTTATCCATCTGCACTTTCCTTCTTTCTCCTTAAGTGCTTTCGTTCCTCCTCCATCCTCCTGTATAGGGTGCGCGGTGATACCTTCAGTCTTGACGCTATCTGCCTGTTGGGCAGTCCCTGTCTATACAGTATAAGATACTGATCCATGTCAATTTCTTTTCTTGGTCTGTGCGGATATTCCTTTTGTTTTTTTTCGTTCACAAAAACCACCTCCGGCTCACGATTTTTTTCCAGTCTGTTCATATTTTTTTACTTGATTTGCCCCTTGATTTTTTCTTGTCCGGCTGTTGAGGTAAACCTCTGTTTCTGTTATGTGTCAGAATTGTCTCACTGTGTTTCAGCATCATTTCACTGACATATCACAGGTGTCTCTTTTATGTTTCAAATGCGTTGAAAATGTATTCCAAATGCGTATAATTACGTTTCTTTTTTATCTCACATGTTGCATATATGTCTCTCATTTGTTTCAAAATACGTCGTTTATATGCATTTTAAGTCATTTTTCGAGCCAAAACGCACTTTATTACATTCTCAACGTAGACTAATTATTTGCAAGATACGCATTCTGTCCGACAGAATACATTTCTTGTCAAGGGCGCCGCCCCTGATACCCCGGTAAAATATTTTTTTATATCATGACATCACGCTTTTCATCCAGCCATTTAAAAAATCCTGACATGAAATATCATCATCAGCTGAATAAAAATCGCTCCTGTACCTGTAGACCGATTCAATCAGGCTGCTCTGGACTGAAAGTATTTCTTTTTGCTCTTCAGTCAGTGTTCCAATGAATTCATAGAGTTCATTTTTTATCTGCTTTCTTACTTCAATTTCATCAGAGTGTGCAAAAATATTTTCCTTGCTTGTTGCCATCATTGAAAGAAAATATCTCTGAAATTCGTTTGCAATTTTTTCTTCTAACATCATATCTTTTCTCCTGTGGTTTACTGTACGGCTGTTGCATCCTGCGTCTGCCCGGCCTGCGGCTGCGATGTGCCCTGTGTCTGTTCCGCCGACTGTCCGGCCGAAGCATCAGTGGTTTCCGGAAAGACCGCATTGGGATCATCTTCCGGTGAAACATCACGTACATCAGGTGCATTGTCCTGTTCATTCTCCGTGTTACTGCCTGAGCCGTCAGCTTTGATTTTTTTCACTTTAAGATATCCGTCTTCATCAAAATAATATTCTGTATCCGCCTCAGTTTCTTTTATTTTTTCTGTTGCTTTTTCTGTCACTGCCGTGGTTTCCCTGACTTTATTTTTTTCTGCATTATGAGTATTTTTTACAATCATTACCCCAATTACGCATGCAGCTGACACGAGCAGGATAAAAAACAGGATAAAAAGTGTCCTGCGGATTTTTTCGTATGGATTTTTTCTCATTATCTTCACTTCTTTCTTAGTGTAACCGGTGTGATGTATTCTTCAAGCTCGTCTGCATCAAATGCAAGCTCCCTGGTTTTTTTCTCATAGCCAAGTTCACTTATGAACCTTGTAATTGACATTCCATACCATTCCTTGAAGCCTAAAAATATAACCGGGAATGCAAGCGGTATTCCGAAATAACATCCGACATTCAGTGCTATGTTGAACTTGAAATATACAAGTGCTGTTACACCTGCAATGATTAAAAGTGCAGCCGCAACACACAGCACTTCTTTTAATGTATAACCGAACATGAATTCATTTTTATATTCAGTGTCGGGGTCCTTGTTGATTGGTATTGTCATAAAATTATTCCTCCCTAAAAAATCCAGCGTACCGGATTCCGGTACGCTGTCAGTTATTTTCCTGTCCTGCCGCATCAGCCGCTGTATCATCCTGCGGATACTGCGGAGTTCCATAGCCAGCTATCTTTGAATATGTGATTGAATATGTATGCTCTTTTACATGGCTTCCTTTATGGTAAGGTGTGGTGCTGCTTCTTCCGCTGTTGCCTTCTATTGTTGTAAGCTTTTTTGTTTCAGGATTATATCCTGTCACAATTCCTGTATGGCTCATTCCGTTTCCGAAAATAATAATGTCACCTGCCTTTGGCACATATCCGCTTGCTGCATCATGATACAGGTTATTGTTAATATACCACTGCTTTGAAGCTGCGACACTTGCAGTCTTTGGCATGATACCCTTTTCAATAAAGCCACACTTGTCTGCACAGTATGACACGAACATGGCACACCAGTTCGCATCCATCCCATACCAGTTTTTGTACCTGTATCCTCCGACTGTCTTGTCCGCATCATTAAGTTCATTCTGTGCTGCCTCTACTATCTGTGTGCAGACAGTTCCATTGTTATCACCCTGTCCTCCTGATGCATCGACAGCTGCCTGCATTATTACCGTCAGGCTTGTAAGCATAACTGTAATACATATTATGGCTGCCATGAGAAGCATAATTAAATTGTTATTTTCTCCTGCCTGCGAAACACTGTAATCACTGACAGCCGCTGCAGTCTCATGTTTTGCCTGCTGTGTCTGTTCAGCCTGTGTCTGTGCTGTCTGCTGTTGCATTTTCTGTGAAACCTTTACTGCAGCCTGTGCAGCATTTTTTGCTGTATCAACAGCAGCTGTCACCGCAGCTGTCACCCCAAATGTTGCTGTACCGGTCAACGCTCCTGACGTTGTTCTTACAGCCGTACCGGCAGACTTTGCTGCAGTGCCGGCGGCTGTCTGCACATTCTTATTTACCATGGTCTTTGATTTAACAGTCAATATATTTTCTTTTTCTGTTTTATTTCCACGGAGATTCCTGTTTCTTTTAATGATATCAGATGACCACTGTTTCTTAGACAGTTCCTTCTGGTACATTTTGTTATATCTTTTCTTCTGCCTTCTGCTCAGGGTGCCATATAATGCTCTGCTCTCTTCTGCCAAAACGCTCTGAAGCTCAGGCATTTTTTCTTCTGAAGCATTATTATTTCTGTTTTCTTCATCATACCCGCCGTTAAACTGTACATCAAAATTTTTTACAGCATTCCCTGTTTTTTTCGCGGCCGATGCAGTAAATCCGCTCACATGTCTTATGACTGTTCCACCTGTTTTTATTGTACGCTCCGTGGTTCTTATTTTTGATTCCTGTGCCGTTATTACACGCATGTCATTTCCCCCGGTTTAAATCACAGATAAAAAGTTTCCTTTGAAATGTCAGCCTCTTCCTGTTTCTTTTTCTTTTCTGCCTGCTTATGGAAATTTGTATCAAATGATGCAAACAGCGGATTGCTCTCACTCATTCTCGCATCCATCAGATATACATTTCCACGCCATACAAGCACTCCGCAGCCTTCAGTATTTTCTTCAAGTGCCTTAAACTCTGTTGGTGAGAATTCCTGAATCTTGGCAAGATTTGCTGCATCAAGCCCACCCTGGTCAAAGAACACCTTGAACGGACAGTTTGAGAACATGTCTCTCAGCGATGGATTTTCAAGCACGTGTGTAATATTCTGGGCAGCAAGCGTAACTATGGCTCCAACCTTACGGTATGTCTCAATTGCATACAGAAGCTGTGCTGCCGTTGTTTCTTTCTCACACAGCACCTGCGCCTCATCCACAATCAGGTGGAGTGCCTGCTTTGTTTCCTGGTTTGTATCAATTCTCATTGAGAGAAAATGCATTATTGTCAGCATGCACGGCTCCCATATCTCCTGGTCAATATTTTTAAGACCGAAGCCTATAAGCCTGCTGTTCATGTCAAGGTTTGTTTCATGTGCAAACATGTCGTATACACCTGTGGTGTAATCCTCAAGTGAGTCGACTATCTCCATAATTATTCTCTTGTCTTCAGTAAACTCAGCAGTATCAATCTGTGCTTTAATTTTTTCCCTGAGCAACGGCAGAGTCGGGTATTTTTTCTTCTTTGCATGTTTTGAGGTCTCGTTAAAATATTCCTCATACATAGTCCTTACTGCACGTCCGACATAGTTCATGTGGATTCTGGTTACAACAATATTTGTCATGATTGAGGCACAGAATGAATTAGAAAAGTTTGTCATCCTTGCAATAAATTTATTCCGGACATTGCTGTCTCCATTCTCCACATAGTCAGGAATCTCATACGGATTCATATAAATTTTGCTCTGAGGTGTAAAATCAAAATACATTCCGCCTCTCAATGAGCGTATGAATTCCATCTGTTCATTATTCGGGTCAAGTATAATCACATCATCATCTGTAAACAGCAGAGGCTGTGCTATCTCTGTTTCCTTAATGAAAAATGATTTGCCGCTTCCAGTATGTCCTACCATAAAGCCATGAGGTGCAGGAAGAAGTTTTCTGTTACCGTATATGAGATGCTTTGTCGTTTTATTGAGTCCGTATACGATTCCGTTGCTGTCATGCACATCTCCTGCATAGAACGGCTGGAAAGCTATAGCTGACGAGGTATATAAAAACCTCATATGATTTACCTGACGTCCACCTATCGGAAGGACAGTGTTTAATGCCTTAAGCTGCCTGTGGTAATATGGTTCAAGCTCATAAGAGCTTCCCTTTGCCTTCTGTTTTAAAATATCCACCCTCTGTGTCAGCTCCTCAAGTGAATCTGCATACACCAGCACCAGAAGCCCGAGAAAAACTCCCTCCTCATCATTCTCATCAAGCTGATCCATGTCATCTTCCAGGCTCGTCTTCTTTTTGGTCAGGCTGTAGCTTGTAGTTGCTCCAAACTGCTTATTATTGTAATTTCTTGTACGCTCCTGGGCTATTACCCTTTCGTTATTTGCATGCGCATTTTCGAGTCTGTCATGAATTACATTCTTTGGAACACGCTGCATGTCTATCGTAATGTATGTCGGAAAGAGTACATCACTCAAGCTGTGTATTACCTTGTCCTCTGAAAGAGACTGCCCAAATGCGGTTCCCACAAGCACTGATACGTATTGTTTATTATTTATAACCATGTAGTCGGTATCTGACTGTATCGATGCCGGAAGTATCTGGTTTTTCCATCCGCTGTCATCTGGTGATATTCTTGCCGGAGGAAGGCACTCTTCCCCTGCCCGTAACATCCTCGACAGCAGCACCATTCTCTCTTCTGCAGACATTTTGTATATCCTGCTCCTCAAGTTACGGAAAATGTTTGACAGTGTAGTGTCAATCGTTGCAAAGTATGCTTCAGCTTCTTCCAGAGTATGCGCACGGCATGTCACGGTAAGAATCATTGTCTTTCTGATGTCTCTCGTTCCTTCATCTATCTTCTGGTTAATCCACTTTCCTATTCCTTTTTCTATCACAGGATATTCCTGTCCGTTAATTGGATTGAATATCTCATTCACAAATGAATCCAGGTCTCTCTGTTCGTTTGCAAGTGTTATCTTAAAAGGTCCATCCAGAGATTTAAGCAGTGTCATTATCTCCAGCAGTGTGCTGTCCTTTTTAGCGGTATCCTTATTTACATAATTGATATCCTCGAACATATAGCTCTGATCATACATTGCTTCACCTGTCATTGGCTCAATCTTAAAGTTGCCGTTTTCATATGCCCTGTCAATGCAAAGCCATTCCTTGACGCTCCGCGGCACCTTTACTACCGGCACGCTTAAAGCTCTTCCCCTTTCAAATTCACTATTTGCATCTAATTTTGCCATTATGTTTCCTTTCCTCTAAATTCCAAAAGTCTGTTTCATGAATGAGTCTGCACCTTTTACTCCTGCAGCTGTCAGCATCATTATGAACATATTCTGTATGCATCTGGTAGGCAGCACTATATCCGTAAGAAGATTCTCTGCAAAGAAATCCGTCAGATCAAACTTAGACACCAGTATAATAAAAATTGCTATTATAACAATTGATAATGACTTCGTTAACAGTGTCTTAATCCATGCTCCTGCAGCATTCTGTATTCCCGGTCCTCCGGGAATACAGGAAATCGCAAGCGGACCTACGGCTGCAAGCATGTATAACTGTACGCTTCTCGAAAATATGGTTATAAATACCGTAGCTGAGCATACAATAGCCACCACCAGAAAAATAATTCCTACTATCATGTGCACCATTGCCTGAACAGAGTCAAGTACCCCCTGCTCAATCCCATTAAACTCTCCTGTCGATAGCATTACGGAGCCTGTCGTACCTGTAATTTCAAATACCCATTTGCTGAACAGCATAACAGAATTGATTCCAAGATTTCCAAGGATGACCTTAATAAGTATATTGACTCCGGTTTCAAGTGTCATGCTCTCCCGCAGGTTTCCAACCTGCCTGCATATTCCTATGTAAAAGAAAAGATTCAGCATTGTAGCTGCTATTGCCTGAAAAAAAGGATAGAGAAAGTTGTTAACATATGCCCATGCCGAAGGCGAAAAACTCTCAGGTGTACTCAGACCTTTCCCCAGACAGAAACTTAATATAAGATTCCATATATTAACTCCAAGAGTATATAAAGGTGAAAGGCCGCTTGTAATCCAGTCCATTAAACCACTCCCTTACATTATTGCTGTCAGTATCTGCGGTGCCATTGCCATAACAAAACCGCCTCCAATACGTTTGAATGCGTTTGCCTGCATTGTACCCTCAGACCCCTGAAAGGCGATGCCCCACTCTGCAATTCCCCAGAGCGTAATTATTGAACCGATGGATGAAACAATTCCACCTACAAGATTCTGCAGCGATGTGAATTTTGCTGATACAACATTTGCTGCCTCCGCTGCGTATACCGGTGACACTTCACCTGCCATGATTACTGTAGTAATAAGCAGTGCAAGCATAACCTGGAAGAAACGTACCGCATCCACATTCTGTATTCTGTACTTTATCATTTTTATATGCCTCCCTATTTTTTCTTTTTTGCAAGTGCCACAATGCCTACTCCGATAAAGCTCAGCAGGAGCCATGAACCGAAGAATATCATTCCCATAAACTGTGCCATATCCGGCTTAAATTTAGCAAGCAGCGCCGTCAGCAATAATGCAAGCATAAATGCTGCTACAAATGTAACAATGAAACCAACTGGTATTTTCTTCTTTCTGTGCATAATAATTTTCTCCTTTTTAAAAACGCAGGGCCTCACAGCCCTGCGTTAATCATTGTTTGTAGGTAATCGGGTAAACCCCTAGTGTTTCTTCTTTGATACTGCTTTCTTCCTGAAGAATGAACAGATAACTGCCATTACTCCTGCTATTCCTGCAAGCACATACATAACCACTGACATGTAATCACCGGTCTTTGGCTTTGGCGGAGCAATCATTGTAATGGTCTGGGCTGCATCGTTGATGTCATTGTGTGATGCAATGGCATAAGCGCCATCTGCAGTCACAACATCAAGCTGCTCAAATACTACAAGCTGCTTTCCCGTCATGCCTTTTCCATTGAATCTGAATGTCACGTCAACTACGCCCTCGGTACCTGCCGCTGTAAACTCAGTTACTGCAGTAACTTCCTTTCCGTCAATCACAAGTGCTTTTCCTGTAGCCTTGTCCATGAGCTTTCCTGTTACTCTGTAGGTCTGTCCCTGTACCAGATTCTGGTACGCAACTGAATCTACAATAGTAACGCTGCTGTCAGCTGTTGAGTTGTGATCCTTTCGCTCACCATCGATGGCTGTTGTTCCAATCTTCGGAACATAAAGTGTCTGTGCCTCATCTGTAATATCGGCATGTGTTGCAATGAGATTATTCTCATAGTAGACATCCTCAAACATAACAATTGTTCTTCCTGCAAGAAGGCTCGCATCAAATGTAAATACCACATCCACTTTGCCTGTTGCTTCCTTCGCAACAAACTCTGCCTCTGCTGTAACATTGTTTCCGTTTGCAATAACCGGTGCTCCGTTTGACTTGTCTACTGCAGTTCCGACTACCTTATACTTCTTTCCCGGTACCAGATTCCGGTACGCTACAGTATCGACTATCTTTGCACTCTTCTCAGCATAAAACATGCTTGTGCCTGACTTTGCATCCTTTGCTGTGGTCTTAATCTGCGGCACGCAGATGGTCTGGTTCTCATCACTGTAATCTTCATGTACCGCAATGAGCACCTCTTTAACTTCACTGTTGTCGGCTGGATTGTTATTTTCATTATCTACCTCGACCTTGTTTGATGTGTTATCTGTTTTATTCTGTGTGTTTCCTGATTCAGATGCATGCTGTGTATCATCAGGATTTGCATCAGCATTATCCGCATTTTTTACGAGATAAAGCTTCTCAAACAGCACCATTGTCTTTCCGGCAAATTCCTTTGCACTGAATGTAAACTCAACATCCACAGTGCCATCTGCTGTCTCAGGTGTGAATACAGCCTCGGCTGTAATATCCCTGCCGTCATTCTGCAGTGGTTTTTTGCTGTCCTTATCCATTACTGTTCCTGCTACCCTGTATGTAAGGCCCGGGATAAGGTTTTTGTATGTTACTGTATCTTTTACTTTTACATCATCCCCTGCATTTGACAGATGAATGCCTGTCACCTCATCAAGAGCCTCTGTTGCAATGGCTGGCACGTAAATGGTCTGTGCCTCGTCATTTATGTCAGCATGTACTCCTACAAGCCTGTTCTCATAACGGATTTCCTCAAACATTACAATGGTCTTTCCGGCTAAATTACTTCCGTCAAAGATGAAATCAACATCCACTTTTCCGTCAGCTGTATCCGGTGTTATCTCAGCTTCTGAAGTTACTGCTTTTCCGTCTGCATCCTTAATCACCTTTCCGGTTTTCTTATCCACCGCTGTTCCTGTGACCTTATATGTCTTTCCAGGAATGAGATTTGTGTACTCGACAGTATCCGTGATTTTGATATCCTTCTCAGCATATGTGAGCTTTGTCTCTGTCTTTGTGTCTGTTGCTGCTGTCTTTACTGATGGAACATAGATAATCTGTGCTTCATCGGAAATATCAGCATGCACGCCAACGAGCTTATTGTTGTAGTAGATGTTTTCATACATTACAACTGTCTTTCCGGCAAGTGAGCTTCCGTCAAATACAAACGCAACATCGACTGTACCATTTGCTTTTTCTGCCGTGAATGATGCCTTTGCGGTTACATCTTTTCCTACATCATCCTTTAATGTCTCGCCTGTTGTCTTGTCTATTGCAGTTCCTGTGACTGTGTATTTCTCACCCGGTACCAGATTCCGGTACGCTACTGTGTCCGTGATGTGTATGTCCTTCTCTGCAAGTGTGAGCTTTGTTGCTGTCTTATCATCAATGGCTGTTGTCTTTACTGATGGGATATAGATTGTCTGTCCCTTGTCATTGATATCCTCATGGGCTGCAATCTCTGCCTTTCCGTAGAACATCTTTTCAAATACAACCACAGTTGTGTCATCAAGACCCTTTGTGTTGAAATGGAAATCTACTTTTGTCTCTCCGTCAGCTGTATCCGGTGTGAAATCGGCTGATGATGTAACGCTCTTGCCGTTTACTGTCACAGCCTTGCCGGTACGCTGATCCATGAGTGTTCCGGAAATGGTGTATGTCTTACCCGGTACCAGATTCCGGTACGCTACTGTATCAGTAAGAGTCACATCACTGCCTGCCAGTGACATGTGTGAGTCAGTGTCCTTATCCTTAACACTTGTAAAAATGAGTGGAATGTGGACTGTCTGTGCCTCATCATCAATGTCTGCATGTACTGCAATCAGCTTGTCCGTGTAGTAGACATTCTCAAAGAATACCACTGAACGTCCGGCCATGACTGTTCCGTCAAATGTAAACTTCACATCCACACTGCCGTCTGCTGATGCTGCAGTAAACTTAGCTGTCGATACAAGCTCGTTTCCGTCTGCGTCTGTAAGAGGCTCTCCTGTCTCCTTGTCCACTGCTGTTCCCCTGACTGTGTACTCCTTGCCAGGTACCAGATTCCGGTACGCTACTGTATCTGTAACAGAGATTTCCTTCTTTGCCTCGCTCACGTTAATCTTTGAGCTGTCATCAGTGGCTGTTGTCTGTGCTGCCGGAATATGGATTGTCTGGCCCTCATCATTAATGTCCTTATGCTCTGCAACCTCCACATCCTCAAGTGTAAGTGTCTCATATACTACAAAGCTCTTTCCTGCAAGTCCCGTTGTGTCAAACTCAAACTTGAGCTTCTTTGTGCCTGATGCACGTCCTGCCGTGAAAGCCATCTCCTGTGTGACAGGCTCTCCATCAACAAGCAGCTCTTTTCCTGTTTCTTTGTCCATGAGCACACCACTTAATGTGTATGTCTCACCCTTTAAGAGGTTTGTGTAGGTGACAGTATCGGTGATAACAGCCCTGCTGTCTGCAAGTGTAAGGTGATCAGCTGTCTCACTGTCTGTGGCTGTAGTGTGGATTTCAGGGAAATATATAGTCTGGTCTTTATTCTCCATATCTTCCTCTGTGGCTGCCACGTAATCGTCGTATGTGAGCTTCTCGCATACAACTACTGTCTTTCCGCCAAGTGCAGATGAATCAAAGTTAAAGTGCATATCGAGCACCTTCTTTGTTCCGTCAGATGTAAATGTCTGTGAAGCTGTCACCGGATTACCGTTTACCATGACTGCTTCGCCTGTGTCCTTGTCCATGAGTGTGCCGGTAATTGTGTAATCCCTGCCTGCCATGGTGTCCGTGATGGTTACTTTGTCAATGATGTCTGTATCTGCCGATGGCTTGATAATCTGGTACTGTGTCTTTGCATCAGATGCCTGTGTTGTGATAACAGGTGTTGGCTCTGAATGGTTCTCGATTGTACCGATATCAACTGTAACCTTGTCTCTTCTGATAGAGAACTCGCCCTTGTAGAGGATTTTTCCCCTGTTGTTGTCACAGGAAAGCTCCTCAAGTGTGTAATCACCATAAGGCATTGCTCCAACCGAGTCATCGACCTTTGCACTGCCATCTGCGGAAGAAAACCACAGTCCGTCATACGCACCGCCGCCGTTTGTGTTCTTTGAGTGTGCGTTCCAGCTGCTCTCTGAGCTGAAATAACCGTTCTCATCAGTTTTGATGATGTGGCTCTCTCCGGTGCCTTTGCATGTAACCCTGAATGGAATGTCGCTCATTCTGTTCTGATTGTCTGTGTCAATCTTAGTAAGCTTGAAGTCACCACGCTTGATTTTGTCGCTTACCTTAAAGGTGTTGCCGCCTTTTAACGAAGCAAGATTGCCGTTCTGTGTAATCTGTGCTACATATTTGCCTGTAATTTTTGTTCCTGTTCCGCCTACCTGAAGATATGCTCCATCAAGCTTGTATCCTTCCGGTGCCTTTGTCTCTTCGATTGAGATTGTTCCAAGTGGTAATACAGCTAATCCATTTGATACTTTATAGAATTCATCACCAGATATTTTGTATGAATCATCTAATGCAGCTATATATTTTCCAGATGCTGTTTTCATTGTCTTTAAAACCCAAGTACGTGTGGCATTAGCCGGAAGATTTCCTGCATTGTAATAGCCTGCATAATATTTAACAGTAAACTCTGCATTTTCAAGACTCGCTCCGCCCTGTACCTTGTCACCGGTCTCACTGTCTACCTTGTTGATGCTTATTCTTACAGGATCGTTTGTAGGTGTATCTGATACACTGAGCGCTGTATTCTGTCCGGCTGTTA
>OMBX01000177.1_pt1 | contig 39711 bp, 39 predicted proteins | sample 1644931 | NCBI WGS metagenome assembly OMBX01 (sample SAMEA103958165, study PRJEB25191) | human gut metagenome | biome: human-associated habitat [ENVO:00009003]; feature: intestine environment [ENVO:2100002]; material: feces | place: Germany | collected 2013/2015
GCACTGCCATCACCTCCCGTGCAGCAGGGTGATTTTAGCGGTCATGCTCTGCCGGAGGCTTGGTGCGGGGCTTTTCTGCCGGAGGTTCATCAGGCACCGGCAGCACCAGCAGACGGTTGCCCAGTTTCAGAAAGACTTCTGGCTGATGAAAAAGCTGCTCATATTTCTGCGCCATCTCCGGGATCAGGGATGCAAAATCCTCCTCGCCCAGACCCACCACCAGAAAGTCTCCGGCAACGGCATCGTACATCTGCCCGTTTTCATCCCGCAGGGCACGGTTCAACGGCAGTCCCATGAGCTTGCCGTCATCGTTGTAGACGATGGCAACCGGGTCGGCAAAGGGATAGCTTGCGCCGATGGAGCCGCCCACCGCCTGCTGCAAGGCTTTCAGATCGTTATCAATCTCGACCTGCTGCGGATGCTGTCCCGGCGCAATTTTCAGCACCGACAAGGTGTTTTCAGCCATGCGAATCCTCCTTTCCGTTCAGTCCGATCTCACCGCTCCGTACCGCCTGCATCAGAGCCGCCACGAAGAATCCGAAAATCGCACCGGCTTCAAAAAATGCGAATCCGATAAAAAAGTTCAGCATAGCACACCTCAGTCGATGCAGATGCAGGTCAGCTTCTGTCCATCTGCCATCAGGGTGGTGCTGTGACTTTCCAGATAGGTCTGAAAGCGATAAATGTCCTCCACTGTCAGGGATACGATGGCGCTGTGCCCATCGGTACGGTAGAAGATGACCGGACCGGTCAGATACCGCTTGCCTGCCAACTTGAGGACCTGCACCGGATTGTGGCTGATAAACAGCGGCGCACCCTTCACGGCAATCAGGGCATCCTCCTCATCGAAACAGGGCAGAATGGAAGGGGCGTCCTCCTCCATGATAATGGTCAGTTCCATATCCGGGCCGATGGCAGCAAGGTAGATATTCTCGCTTGCCATTTCGGTCAAGCAGGATGCCGCCTGTTTCAGCATGGACAGGATGTTCACGTCCACCGTGATCTGCGGAGCGTGAGCTGCGGGGCGAAAAGGAATCGTATTGTTCATAGGCGTTACCTCCAAATTTTTGCAAACAAAAAAGACCCAATCGGGTCTTGCGTTACGAATCAGCGTTCGTTGTGGCGCTGCTGCTTTTTCTGCCACGCATCCAAAAGCTGAATGATTTTTTCTTCCATTTGCCGAGGCGTATAGCTGCGTGGAAAGTATTTTCGCAGGATGTCGTTTTTGATAGTTACGGTGTCCTGCTCGCTCTTCTTTTCCTGCCCCAAAATATCAAACGCCTTTTCATAGGTGAACTCACCACACTGCGCTATCTTCTTTAGTTGCTGAGCCTGCGATACAGATGGGGCATTTTGGGTACCATCCATGGCTTCTAAAAAATCCCGCTGTTGGCTTTCGTCCAGATAGGACAGCTCCACAGCGGGATTGAAGGAGATTTTCTTTTCGTCTACCATGTCCAGCAGTTCCGGGATAAGGTTGGTCAGGCGGATGAAACGCTGGACTTGTCTGCCGCTTTCTCCGCTTTCCTTTCCGACAACATCGGCGGTTTCAAAATTCCCGACAAGTTGTCGGGAATTTTCTTTTGACGGTCTACCGCTAGTTCTTCGCATGGCATCCAGTTTCATCTTGTACGCCAAGGCACGTTCACTGGGCAGAATGTGTTCACGCTGAAGGTTGGAATCCACCATCAATATCACAGCAGCATCGTCCGACATCTGCCGCACAATGACCGGCAGCGTATCCAGTCCGGCAAGTTTAGCCGCATACTGGCGGCGGTGCCCAGAGATGATCTCGTAGCCGTCACCGTCCGGGCGAGGGCGGGCAATCAGCGGAGCCAGCACACCGTACTGTGCGATGCTCTCCACTGTCCGGGTCATGGCTTCATCGTCCAGCACCTTGAAAGGGTGGTTGGTGAAGGGGTGCAACGCATCAATGGGAATCTGCTGCACCTGTTCCCGTTGCTCCTCTTGTCGTTTTTCCTCGGTGGAGAACAGGTCATCTAGCCCTTTCAGAGCTAAGTTTCCGCTGTCGATCGGCATCTGCCTGCACCTCCTTTGCAAGAGATTTGTAGGCTTCTGCCACCTTACCCTTGGGGTCGTGCTGGAAAATGCTCTTGCCCACGGCACTGGTTTCAGCCGCTCGGACAGAGCGGGGAATGGTCTGCTCAAACACCTTCAGGTGCTTTCCGTATGCCTGCCGGATCAGATTGCTGATCTGCTTTCCGTAGTTGGTGCGGCTGTCAGTCATAGTCAGCAGAATACCCTCAATTTTCAGTTTCGGGTTGATCTGCCGCCGGACCTTCTGCACCGTCTGCAAAAGCTGTTCCAGACCCTTTGCGGACAGGTACTGCGCCTGCACAGGAATCAAAGCAGCGTCTGCCGCAGCCAGTGCGTTAATCGTCAGCATCCCCAGCGAGGGCATACAGTCCAGCAGAATAAAATCGTACTCCCGCTTGGCACTGTCCAGCACCTGCTTGAGCATCTTCTCCCGGTTCATACTGTTCACGAGGGCTACTTCCAGCCCTGCCAGTTCGATGTTGGCCGGGATCAAGTCAACGCCCTCTGCGTGGTGCAGAATGCCCTCGCCGGGCTGGATGGACTGGTCGTTCATGGCTTTTTGCATCAGGGTAGAGAGGGTAGTGGGCAGTTCATCGGGCTGCTGCCAGCCCATGCTAATGGTCAAAGACCCCTGCGGGTCGGTATCCACCAACAGGACTTTCTTGCCCTCCATCGCCAGCCCAATGCCCAGATTCTCACAGGTGGTGCTTTTCCCCACACCGCCTTTTTGATTGGTGACTGCGATAATCGTAGCTTTCTTTGCGATAACATCACCCCGCTTTCGGTGAACCACGCGCAAAGTCGTGGTTCGTCTTGTTCTGATAGTAGAGGTTCATGGTGGTGGGCGCATTGTAGAGCATCGCCAGCAGATACTGCTTCATGTTCCGCACTGGGGCGGTGTTTTCTGCCAGAGAATCCAGCACAAAACGGATGTGGTCGGCGTTCAGCTTTTTCAGCCGACTGCGTACCACCTTGGTGGGCTTATCATCTCCGGCAATCCACAACATCTTGCGTTTGGTGGAACAGGTATCCACAAGCAGGTCTACGATCTGGTAGATTGTATCCTCATCGTCCGGGCAGAGTCGGAGCAGAAGTTCTACCTCCAATGCCTGATAAAAATAATCCTCAAGCTGCTCCCGGATTCCCACGGAATAGATAGGGTCAGGATCGTTCCACTCTGTCTTATTCTTATCAGTCTTATTTGCTTGCGGTTTTGACTGCACCAGAATTGCGCTTTCGACAGCACCAGAATTGTTGTTTGGGCAATTCTGTACTTGCGCTTTTGGCAGTCCAGACGAAAAGTCCTTGACGTAGATCAGGCTGGGTCTGCCCAGACCACGGCGTTTGCGCTCGATGAGGTCGATGTCCTCCAGTTCCCGGAATAGCTTGACCGCCTTGTGTTCGGCGCAGCAGAGGGATTCCTGTACTTCTCGGATGGTGTAGATGATATACACCCGCCCCTGCTCGTCCAGCCAGCCGTTCTTTGTGGATAGGCTCATGCGATCCAGCAGGATGCCGTACAGTGTCCGGGCATCGGTGGAGAGCTGCCGGAAACGGTGGTCTTGGAACAGTGCTTTCGGGATGCGGAAATAGGAGAACAATTCGCCCGACTGACCATAGAAGTAGTCCAGCGTCATTTGGTGTGACCTCGGATTTTCAACTGTATGGGTGTGTTCATGTGGAAAACTATCCCTCCTTCAAAAATGAACGTAAAAATAGGTTGACATTTACAAGAAAGAACGCTTACAATGGTGATAATCAAAGTGTCAACCGATGTAACAGGAGAAGATGCTTGTATGCTCAATGTTTTTTACGGTGATATGCCGAATGTGATTTACAATACAGCAGTCTATTTCAAGAACACTTATGAAGATGCGTGGATCACCGAACCGCTTTCCCGTGAGATGATACAGGACGTAGATCATTCCACCGTGCTGGACGGTGGTGTGATCGACAGCCCCGTATTGGGGAAAATCCCTCCGGTGCAGTTGTCTGGCGGTGTCAAAACGCTGATTCTGGTCGCCAATGAGCCGGATAAGGTGTTCAATGCCTCGACTTGCGGAGATAACTGCGCGAAGTGGCTCTTAAAAATTGCAGAAGAAAAAGATGTTACCATCAACCTCCGCCATCTTATGAATTTTGGAAATGAACCATTTACGATTCATATCTTGAATACGAATCAGATCGTTCACTCGATGAAAGAGCTTATTCCGATTGCCGGACTTTATGTGTGAGGATGCTTTATGGTAGGAGCATATCGAGTCGTTATACAGAACAAGAAAATCAAGTTTGATTTTGAAATACGCCGGAACATCACGATCTTGCGTGGAGATAGCGCCACAGGAAAAACAACGCTCGTGGAGATGATTCGGGAATACGAGGAACTAGGCCCGGACAGTGGAATAGAACTGCAATGCGAGAAGGATTGCGTTGTTCTTTCCGGGCGGCAGTGGAAAAAACAGCTTGCCGACCTTTCGCAGAGTATTGTTTTTATTGATGAAGGGAATGCTTTTACTGCTTCAAAGGAATTTGCCGCAGCGATTCAGAAAACAGACAACTACTATGTGCTCGTCACGCGGGAAGGACTTGAAACATTACCGTACAGCGTAACGGAAATTTACGGCATCCGGACATCCAAACACTTCGGAGACTTGAAACAGACCTACAATGAGTTTTTCCGAATTTACGGAAAGCCGATGGGACTGGAGAAACTAAAACCAACGGCAATCATTACAGAGGATTCCAATTCGGGGTTCCAGTTTTTTCGGGCTGTTTGCGCCGAAAACGGAATTTTCTGCGAATCTGCTGGTGGAAAGTCCAACATTTTCAAAATGCTGTCCGACCGTGCAGGGGAGAATGTTCTGGTGGTTGCAGACGGTGCGGCATTTGGTTCGCAGATGGAGCGCATTATGCAACTACTTGCCCTCCAGCCGGATTCTCATATTTACCTGCCAGAATCGTTTGAATGGTTGATTCTTCGTTCTGGATTGCTCGAAGATGCGGAGGTCGATGAAATTCTGAAATCGCCGGAAAATTATGTGGAAAGCCAGCAGTATTTCAGTTGGGAGCGCTATTTTACGGCTGTGCTGATGCAAAAGACCGCTGACAGCTATCTGAAATATACGAAGTCAAAACTAAATCCGGTGTACTTGCAGGAACACGAAAAGAAAGCTGTTCTTTCGGAGATGTCCCGTATCCAGCTCGACAAGAAAGACATATAAATCCCTACTAAGCAAACAGGACTGCCTCACATACATTGCGCTGTGGAGCAGTCCTGTTCGTTTAATATGTAATTGTCATTGCACCTTCATGGCAGTCCTGTGCATAGGTGCGGAGCAGATCGAGGTGCTTTGAGGATTTTCGGACGATAGCCGTTGCACGGTCGCCGGACATAAACTCAACGACCGCAAGCCGTGGAATCGTCAGTGTGCCACGGATTTTGAAGCCCACAAGGATCTTCTGATTGCACCATCGCTGGATGCTTTGTGCAGAGTAGCCCGTCAGTTCTGAAACTACCGGGGTGGTCAGCAGATCATCATATCCAGCGGTGAGCTTTTCCCACATGGTATACAGCCCTGTTTTTTCCGGCTCTGTAAAATTGAAGCGGATGATCACTGCAGCAGGCTTGTCCGGGTGCCGCTTGGAGCAGCCGTTCTTTCCGATATAAAAGCCCGCTGGCACTTTATACTTTTCGGGGTTATCTTCACGGTCACACAAGTAGGTGATCACATCGTGGGTCGCAATATGGTATTTGCGTGTTTTCTTTCCTGTATTGATACACGGAACGAGACCGGAATCCAGAAGGTATTTTGCGTGTTGCTTGTTGATGCGGGCAACACGGTAGAACTGGTCTTTCGTCATTCCGTTGGGGTATTCTTCGAGAATTTTATAGCACTCTAACAGCGTTCTCATGTTCATCCATCCTTTGCTGCTTTGATTTTGTCAGCGTCAGAAGCAACATATTGTGTGGATGGATTTTGGCTCCCGGAATCTCTCTCGCCCGTTCTCTCCAACGGGCGTAAAATCTCTCCCAATTCTCTCCAAAAGGCAGATTTTTCTGCGTTTTGGAAAGTGGGTTCAAATCCGCATGGGGCCTAGTGATTTTGGATCTTGATGAAATTTTGAGCGTAAATTCGATGGTTCGTATCTTCTGGCAAAGTGGGCTAATTACCTCTATCTTCCACCAAGTACCGTGAAGCAGGAAAAACTCGAAATCGTTTTGTCCTTAATCGGGCACGTGGGTTCGAATCCCACCATCTCCGCCAACAAAAGGCATCAGCTCAGGCTGGTGCCTTTTTTGCGGCTAGATGGTGCGGATGAGAACAGGGCGGCGGCCCGCAGGCCGCAAGCAATCAGCCCTGCGGGCTGTTGCTTAGCCCGCGGGAGAATATCCACCATCTCCGCCAGAAGTCGCAGATTGCATTTTGAGACAGGAGGGAATATACTTATATTGGATAGATTCCAATACTATAGCAATTCAACTTTTTAATGCAACAGCGGTGAATTGCATATCGCAAAGATGCCGTTTGAATGTTGCACTAATTTCTTAACTTGCGATAAAATTTGCGATAAACGATTTTTGGAAGGAATATAATCATGTCGAAAGATGAATATTTGATCACAGATCCACCCCTTAAAGCGCTGACTGTTTTTGCGATGCCGATGATCCTTGGCAGCTTTTTTCAACAAGTATACAATATGGCCGATTCCATAATAGTTGGTCAATTTGTTGGCTCCTCGGCACTTGCGGCTGTTGGTGCTTGTGCTGCACTGACCAATGTTTTTATTTGTGTGGCGCTTGGTGCTGGTGTGGGTGCAGGTGTGCTTGTAAGCCGCTATTTTGGTGCAAAAAATTATGGTAAAATGAAAACCATTGTGTCAACATCCCTGATCAGCTTTTTGATCTTAAGCGTTGTCCTTGGTGTCTTTGGCTTTTGCTTTTCCCATTTCATGATGAGCGGATTACAGACCCCTGCCGATATATTGGAAGAAGCAGTATTGTATCTGCGTGTCTACTTTGTGGGTTTCCCGTTTCTATTCATGTACAACATTCTTTCCACCATGTTCACTTCCATCGGTGAATCCAAAATTCCGTTGGGACTGCTGATATTCTCATCTATCCTGAATATTTTTATGGATCTCTGGATGGTGGCTGGTCTTGGTCTGGGGGTGTTTGGTGCAGCCCTTGCGACCTTGATCGCACAAGGAATTTCTGCCGTGTTTTCGTTTTTGATCTTTCTGTCTCGGATGCGGCAATACAAGAGCTCCTTTAGCAGGTTCGACCGGCAGGAGCTGTATTCCATGCTTCGCATTGCGGTACCATCGGTTTTGCAGCAGTCCACAGTGTCTATCGGTATGATGATCGTGCAGGCAGTGGTAAATCCCTTTGGCACACAGGCACTTGCCGGGTATGCGGCAACGATGCGGGTAGAAAATGTTTTTTCGCTGATCTTCGTATCCATTGGCAATGCAGTTTCGCCGTTTGTATCCCAGAATCTTGGCGCAAAGAAAATTGAGCGTATCAAAAAAGGGTATCATGCTGCACTGGTGTTGGATCTATGCTTTGCAGTTCTTGCTTTCGTGGTCATTGAAACACTGCACACACAGATTTCCTCGTTGTTCTTGGGAAAAGACGGAACCGCGTTGGCCTATCAGGTGTCCGGTGATTATATGAGATGGCTTGGTTACTTTTTCATCTTCATGGGCATCAAGATGGCAACGGATGGCGTTCTTCGCGGACTTGGAATCATGCGGCCGTTTCTTATTGCAAATATGGTAAACCTTGCAATCCGCTTGTCTGTTGCTTTGATTTGTGCACCGCGTTTTGGCATTGCTTTTGTTTGGCTTGCAGTCCCGGCAGGTTGGCTTGCAAACTTCCTTATTTCCTATGCGGCGCTCAGAAGATCGTGGCCAGAGGATAAAGCAGCGGTATCTCAATGATTTCATGCAGTGGAGAGGTGCTTTGTTCTGACGGGTTTCACTTACAGAGAATGTGACGCGAAAAAAATTCGCCGGTGTTCCGTTCAGAAAATCAGATGCTCGCTAAAATATCTGTCAGTGTGGCGACAAATGCTTCATCCTGCTCCTTCGTCCGCTTTGGGCTCCCCTTGGGATGCTTTCCGGCACGGAGGAGTTTTTTGTTTTCATAACGCCGCAGCATGAGAGCGTCTATGTTGTCGGCGGTGTATTCCAAACCGTTCTGGTTCAGCACCCGGGCGCACTTGGCAAGGCACATACTCGCCAGCCCGTAGTCCTGCGTCACAACCACATCTCCCGGTTTTACCCGGTTGACGAGAGCAAAATCCACGCTGTCAGCTCCTTTGTCGAACACCAACGTCTGCGCACCTTCTCGCTCGATTTGGTGAGAGGTGTCGCACAGGATGATGATCGAGATGCCGAACCGCTTTGCAATTTGCAACGTCAGATCGACGACCGGGCAGCCGTCTGCATCGATCAAAATATTCATCGGCTTTCCTCCATCACCCACCGAAATGCTCTTGCGGTACGCAAATCGGCGTCTTTGAAATGCCCGCCGCTGTTCCATTCAAAGGTGCAGTCTGCACCGCGCGCTATAAGCTGACTGTGCAGAGTGCGGATATTATCCCCCACCACAGCCATGACAGCGTTTTTCGTGTGTTCTTCCTTGTCGCCAAGGCTCAGATAAATGTGCTGTGCCTGTATCGGGTGCTGCTGTTCAAACTCCATCCAGTCCGGAAACCACACAGAGGGCGAGGCGGCGGCGATACCATAGAACAGATTTGTCTGGGTGGAGGCCCACAATGCAAACAGCCCTGCCAGCGAATAGCCGCCCAGAATGATTTTGACGTTTTTCGGGAGAGGATACTGCTGCTTCAGCGTGGGAATGACCTGTTCCGTCAGAAAGCGCAGGGTGTCCCCAGCTTTGCCGCCAAATCCTTGCTTTCCCCACACAGCAGGGGCTTCCCACGGAGAAAGTGCATCGTTCCAGCTTTCCACCGGAATGGCCGCAAACAAAAAGTGGTGCGCACTCTGTGCAATAGTGGCAATCTCGCTTTCCATGCTTTGCAGCTCGTGCTCGCCGGTCATTTGGAGCAGCAGATATTCGGCATGGAGCTCGCCGTAAATGCGGCAAGGTCTGCTCCCGATTTGCATTGTCTGTGCGATCACTGCGACGTCCTCCCGAAAAAATTTTGATAAGCCCAGTATAGCAGATTTTGGGAAGGAGATGCAAAAAAGTTACAATTTTCTCATGAAAAAAGGCGTTTTCCCATTGACAGCCTTGTTATAATAGGAATATAAGGATTTTTGAGCCAGCACTCTGCGGCTCGGATTGCTTGACGGCCCCTTGCGGGGGCTTTGGAAAAAGAAAGAGGCAACAGCATTATGACCAAAATTGATATTTTCTCCGGCTTCCTTGGTGCCGGTAAGACGACCCTCATCAAAAAGCTCATCAAAGAGTCCTTTGCGGGCCAGAAGGTCGTTCTGATCGAGAACGAGTTCGGCGAGATCGGCATCGACGGCGGCTTTTTGAAGGAGTCCGGCATCCAGATCAACGAGCTGAATGCGGGCTGCATCTGCTGCTCGCTGGTGGGCGACTTCCGCGCTGCCCTGCAGCAGGTGGTGGAGCAGTACCACCCGGATCGCATCGTGATCGAGCCGTCGGGCGTCGGCAAGCTGAGCGACGTGACCCGCGCCGTCGAGGGTGTGGCGGAGCATCTGGATGTTCAGCTGAACAGCTTCGTTACCGTGGCCGACGTGAACAAGGTCAAGATGTATATGAAGAACTTCGGTGAGTTCTACGATGACCAGATCAGCCACGCAAGCTGCATCATCCTCAGCCGCACCCAGACCGCCAGCGAGGAGAAGATCGCTGCCGCTGTCGCCATGCTGCGCGAGAAGAACCCCACTGCGACCATCGTCACGACCGCATGGGATGCCCTGACCGGTGAGCAGATCCTGAACGCCATGTCCACCAAGGACGACTTCAAGGCAGAGCTGATCGCCATGGCTGCCAAGGCCAACGAGGAGCACGCCCACGAGGACGAGGAAGAAGAACACGAGCATCATCACCATCACTACGATGAGAACGGCGTGTGCAGCTGCGGCCACCATCACCACGACGATGATGACGACGATGATGACGAGGACGAACACGAGCATCACCATCATCACGACCACGAGGATGAGGATGATCACTGCTGCTGCCACCACCATCACGATCACGACGACGATGATGACGAGGACGACGAGCACGAGCATCATCATGATGAGGACGGCCACTGCTGCTGCGGCCATCACCACCATCATCACCACGACGGCCACGACGCCGACGAGGTCTTCACGAGCTGGGGCGTCGAGACCGCCAAGAAGATCGCCAAGGCGGATATCGAGCACGCCCTCACGGAGCTGGATTCCGGCAAGTACGGCATGATCCTGCGTTCCAAGGGCATCGTGGACGGCGGCGCCGACGGCTGGCTGGAGTTCGACTATGTGCCCGGCGAGTGGGAGGTCCGCTCCCGCGGTGCCGATGTGGGCGGCAAGCTGGTCGTCATCGGCTCCAAGCTGGACGAAAAGGCCATTGCGGGACTGTTCGGCTGCTGATCCCGGAAAGAGGAGAAAAATCACTATGGCAAATGAGATCCCCGTTTACCTGTTTGTCGGCTTCCTCGAAAGCGGCAAGACCAAGTTCATTCAGGAAACGTTTGAAGACCCCAACTTCGACTCCGGCGACAAGACCCTGCTGCTGGTCTGTGAAGAGGGCGAAGAAGAGTATAACCAGAAGAAGTTCGCCTTCCCCGGCGTGACCCTCTACAACATGGAGGACAAGGCCGAGCTGAACCCCCAGAACCTTGCCAAGCTGGCCAAGGAGGCCGACGCGGGCCGCGTGGTCATCGAGTACAACGGCATGTGGCTGCTGCAGGATCTGGCGAACAACCTGCCCGAAAACTGGATCGTCTACCAGTGCATCGCCACGGCGGACGGTACCACGGCCCTGACCTACGCCCGCGACAACTCGATGCGCTCCCTGCTGCTGGACAAGATCGCCCGCAGCGAGCTGATCGTCTTCAACCGCGCCGAGGCCGTCAACAACGACGCCGCCCGGCAGGAGCTGCACAAGCTGGTGCGTCAGGCATCCCGCAAGTGCGATATCGCCTATGAGTTCGCCGACGGCAGCGTAGCCTACGACGACATCCCTGACCCGCTCCCCTTCGACCTGAACAAGCCTGTGGTGGAGATCGGCGATGACGATTTCGGCATCTGGTATATGGATTGTCAGGACGAGCCCCAGAAGTACGCGGGCAAGACCGTCAAGTTCCTCGCGCAGGTCTGCCAGACCAACCGCGCGGGCAAGAACAGCTTCGTGCCCGGCCGCTTCGCCATGACCTGCTGCGTGCAGGACATCCAGTTCGTCGGTTTCCCCTGCTCCTACGACGGCTACAAGGCGCTGGAGCAGCGTGCATGGGTCACTGTGACCGCCAAGGTCAATTACAAGTTCCACAACATCTACCGCGGCAAGGGCCCGGTGCTGACCGCCATTTCGGTGGAACCCGCCGAAAAGCCGCTGAACGATGTCGTAACATTCTCTTGACCACCACACATCTAAGGAGGATCTCACCATGAAAACGTTGTTTCGTGTTCTGGGCGCGGCTGCTGCCGTCGCCGTCACCAGCGTCGCCATCGTGGCACTGGACAAGGTGCTGAACGATAAGGGCTCGCTCCACGTGGAAGAGGTGGAGTTCCCCGAAGACGCGGAAAAGGACCCCGAAGAGGCCGCTAAGACCGCCGAGGCCTACGCCGAGGGCGAGGCGAAAGCGGAGCACACCCCCGCGGAGCCGGGTGCCGCATGGCCCCCTGCCTTTGCAAAAGAGGATGGGCAGCCCCCGGAGCCCGAAGCCCCGGAAGCTGCACCTGCCGTGGAAGCAGCCAAGGCCGAGAAGGCTGAGGCCACCGCAGAGCCGGAAGCGGCCGAAGAGAAGCCCGCAGCCGGCGAAGTGTCCGTGAACCCTGTGGAGGCCGGCCCCGTCGTTGCCCCTAAGGACGAGAACGGCAAGTTCGACGTGACCAAGATCGCCGAGGCTTCCGATTTCACCGGCGTGGAAGAGGAATCCGGCTGCAAGAGCTGAGAAAAGATCGAAAAAGGAGCGCACCATCGCTTGATGATGCGCTCCTTTTCTTATGCGCCGTGGGCGATCTGTTTCAGCCGCTCCTTATCCAGCACCTCCACCCCGCCGCGGTAGAGGCGGACGAGGCCCTCCCCGGCGAAATACTTCAGCAGACGGCTGACGACCTCGCGGGCGGAACCCATATAGCGGGCGATCTGGTCGTGGGTCATGTGGAGGTCGGCCCCGCCGGTCTTGGCCAGCTCGTCCGTCAGGAAGATGGCCAGCCGCCGGTCGGCGCTCATAAAGAGGATCTGCTGCATCGTCCACATGGTGTCGGAAAAGCGTTCGGCGGTCATCTGGTAGGCGTAGCAGCGGACGTAGACATTCTGCTGCATCAGCTGGCGGAAGACGCCCGCGCCGATGCAGTAGGCCTCGGTGTCCTCCTCGGCGTCGATGTAAAGGTCAAAGTTCACCGAGTCCATGACGCAGGAGGCGGACAAAATGCAGACTTCGCCCTGAAACAGGCGGTAGAGCGTGATATCGCGGCCGTCCTCGGAGAGCAGGTAGGCCCGCAGCTGGCCCGACCGCAGCAACAGGATGCCCACGCAGTTTTCCACCGGGCTGTGGACCCGCTCCCCTTTCCGGTATTTCACGGGCCGGGTGAAGCGGCAGAGCTGCTCCTGCTCGGCGGGAGTGAGCTGGGCCCAGAACGGGAACGCGCACGCAAGGCAGTTCCGGTTGACGGCAGATGGTTGCACTTCCGACATGATGTTATCCTTTCCGCAGGGCCTTGGCGGCTTCCGTGCCGGCCAGCGCCCCTTCATAAACGGCCTTGGCCACTTGGAGCAGCCCGCCGGTGCAGTCCCCGGCGGCGTAAAGGCCGGGCAGGGTGGTCTGCATATGTTCGTCCACGAGGATGTGGTTTCCGTCCACCTCGGCCCCCAGCTTGCGGGCCAGCGCGGTGCTGCCCGCAACGCCCAGCGCCACGAAAACGCCGGAAAGCGCCACGGTCTTGCCACCGCTCAGTTCTACGCCGCTGACCCGGTCTTTGCCGAGGATGGCGTTCACCTTTTCGGGGCAGACCGTCACCTCCGGCGGGAAGGAGGCCGTCAGCGGGGAGCCGTTGGTCAGCAGGGTGACGCTCTTTACCACGGGCAGCAGAGCCTGCACCTCGTGCAGGGCGTACTCGCCGCTGCCCAGCACGGCCACATCTCTGCCACGGTAGAAGAAAGCGTCGCAGGTGGCGCAGTAGCTTATGCCATGGCCTTCCAGCCCCGCAAGGCCGGGGATGTGCGGGGCGGCGCGGGAGGCTCCGGTGGCGAGGATGACGGCGTCGGCGGGGAAATCCCCTGCCAGCGTCTCTACGGTGAGCTTATCCATGTAGGTCAAGCCCACGGCTTCGGTGGTCACGAACTGCACCCCCAGCGCCTTTGCCCCTTCGATGCCCCGGCGCTCCAGTTCGGCCCCGGAGATGGGTTCGGCAAAGCCGTAGTAATTCTGGATGAGTTCGGCACGGCCCAGCGCACCGGGCCCCTTGGTGAGAACGGTCGTCTCGACCCCTGCGCGGGCGGCGTACAGCGCCGCCGACACCCCCGCCGGGCCGGAACCGATGATAACGATGTTCGGCATGGATAGCTCCCCCTTTTTTCCTCTAGTATACACCTTTTCCCGCAAAAATCTGTGACCAAGTTCCAAAACGGCCCACTTTTCATCCGGGGCGGAGTGTGTTATACTGAGTTGATTTGAATTGGATCGTGGAGGTATCGAAATTTATGACCAAGCAGCGTCTGCTTTTTATCACCACCGGCGGCACCATCGCCAGCGTGCGCACGGCACAGGGGCTCAAGCCCGTCCTGACCAGCGAGGAACTGTTGGCCCATCTGCCGGAGCTCAACGAGCTGTGCTGCCCCGAAACGCTGGCGCTGTGCAGCATCGACAGCACCGACCTCGGCCCGGAGCACTGGCTGATGATGGCGAAGGCCGTGCAGGAAAATTACGCCCTCTACGATGGCTTCATCATCTGCCACGGCACCGATACGCTGGCCTACTCGGCGGCGGCGCTGTCCTACCTCATCCAGAACGCGGACAAGCCCATCATCCTGACCGGTGCTCAGCAGCCCATCTCCAACGAGATCACCGACGCCAAAAAGAACCTGCGCGACAGCGTCATCTGCGCCCTCGACCAAGGCAGCCGGGGTGTGATGGTGGTGTTCGGCGGCCATGTCATCGCGGGCACCCGCGCCAAGAAGAACAAGACCATCAGCTACGATGCCTTTGCGTCGGTCAACTTCCCGGAGCTGGCGCTGGTGCAGGGCGACCGGCTGGTGCGCTATGTCCCCTCGCCGTGGCCCACCGGCCCGGTGGAGTTTGGCCGCGCCCTGAACCCGAAGGTCTTCCTGCTCAAGCTGACGCCCGGCCTCGGCCCGGAACTCATCCCGGCCATCTTTGAACAATACGACTGCGTTATTGTGGAAAGTTTTGGCGTCGGCGGCATCCCCCAGCGGCTGATGGACGCCTTTGCCGAGGGTCTGGGCGACTACGACAAGACCCGCAAAATTCTGATCTTGACCACCCAAGTCACCTACGAGGGCAGCGACGTGGGCATTTACGAGGTCGGAAAGCGGGTCAAGAACCGCTTCCGCTTCCTCGAAGCCCACGATATGACCATTGAAGCCGTCGTCACCAAGGTGATGTGGCTGCTGGCCCAGAACTGCGACAGCTTCGACCAGCTTCAGCAGCGGTTCTATCGGCAGATCAACTTTGATACATTTTATCACTAAATAATACGATTTTTCCACGAAATCTTCCTCATGGAAGGTTCGGGGGCTGTGCTATTCTGGATTCAGAAAAAATGAAAAGGAGAATCACTATGGCACAATTCGTGAAGCTGGACCCTGAAGCCCTGCGTGAGCTGCACGTTGGCAATGAGCGGCTGGTATCTTACAACGTCGAGATGGCGGAAGTCACTGGCGGCACCTTCTGGAAAGCCTACACCCCGGAACAGATCGCGGGCACGGCGCCCTTTGAAATGAAGGGCGGCCTCAACGCCAATATCTTCGCCGAGGGCGGGCTGATGCAGTATTATGACCCCATCGACCTCTACGATGAGAAGCTGCGGACGCTGGCCAAAGAGATCGGCCCCTCGTGGGTCCGGGTCTCCGGCAGCTGGGCCACCAAGACCTACTACGATTTCGACGGCCATACCGGCGGCAAGGTGCCGGAGGGCTACGGCGCTGTCCTGAACCGCCAGCAGTGGGTGGGAGTGCTGGACTTCTGCAAGGCGATGGGCGCAAAGCTGCTGATCTCCGTGGCCGACTGCGAGGGTCTGCACCACGCGGACGAGCCGTGGAACCCCAGTCAGGCCCAGCAGATCTTTGCCCTGAGCAAAGAGTACGGCAAGCCCATTGACGCGGTGGAGTTCGTCAACGAGCCCAACCTGCTGGAAATGTCCGGCTGCCCCAAGGGCTACACCCCGGAGCTGTATGCCAAAAATCAGGATATCTTTGCCCGCTGGCTGCGGGAAAATTACCCCGACTGCCTTTTCGTGGGTACCAGCACTTCGGAGGGCCCCTCCAACAGCGACCCCGCTTACGAGTCGGCCGGGGACAGCAACAGCTTTTTGAAGAATGTGCCGCTGGAAGTTCTGCTGAAGGGGATGCAGGAAAAGCTGGACGTGTACAGCTACCATTATTACAACGGCGTAGCCGAGCGGCTGAGAGCCGTGATGCCCAACTCCTACTGGCTGCCGGACCGGGCCACCAGCGAGGATTATCTGGACGTTGCCCGAAGCATGATCCAGTACCACACCGAAAAGCGGGACATCTACTGCCCCGGCGGTGAGATCTGGGTCACGGAATCCGGCGACGCGGGCGGCGGCGGCACCACATGGGCTTCCACCTATCTGGATGTTTTCCGTACCCTCAACGAGCTGGGGGCATTCTGCACCGTGACCAAAGGCATCATTTTCCACAACACGCTGGCATCCAGCGATTATGGTTTCCTGAGCCACGGCAGCTTCGACCCCCGCCCCAACTACTTTGCCGTGCTGCTGTGGCACCGCCTGATGGGCAACACTGCTTACGACACCGCCGAACCCATCCGGGAGGGTGCCCACGTCTACGCCCACTCCCGCGCCGACGGCAAGCCCGGCAAGGCCTACCTCATCATCAACAACAGCCGAACCGACACCACCACCGTCGCCCTGCCCAAGGACGCCGAGGTGTATCAGCTCTCCGCCGAGACCCTCCGTGCCGAGACCATGCTCTGCAACGGCAAGGCTCTGGTGCTGGGCGAGGGCAACGCTCTGCCGGAGATGGCTCCCGTGGCGGCCAAGGCTGGGGAACTGACCCTGCCCGCAGCCACCTGCACCTTCATCGTGCTGTAATCACAACAGCCCCTCTTTGCGTATCAGAACACCAGCTGCATCAGCAGCACATAGCAGACCGTGCCCCCCGCAATGGAGACGAGGGTCTGGTGCTTCCACTTGTGGAGCGCGATGGTCGCCGCAATGGCGATGGCCTCCGGGATGCCATGGCTCCCCGCGAAGGGGGTTACGCCCTTCAGGCAGTAGACGATGAGCATCCCGAAGATGGCGGCGGGCAGGACGCGGCCCAGATACCGCACCACCTCCGGCGGCTGCTGGTCCTTGGACGAGAAGATCAGAAAGGGCAGAAAGCGGGTGAGCATGGTCGCCGCCGTGCACATCGCCATGGTGATGCCCATTTGCAGTGTGGTCATGAGTGCACCTCCGTTTTGCCGTGGGCGGCTTCAGCCTTCTCAATGGGCTTGCGCAGCGCCAGCAGAAGCACCAAAATGCACGCCATAGCGGGCAGAAGGAAGCTGCCGGAGCCGAACACCACAAGGCAGACCAGCGGCACCAGAATGCCGATGAGGGCGCTGATGTGCTGCGTTTCCTTCTCCCACTGGTTCAGGAAGATGACGACGAACATGGCTGTCATCACGAAGTCCACGCCCTCGGTGCTGAAGGGCAGGACCGAGCCCACCACCGCGCCGACACCCGCGCTGGCGACCCAGTAGATCTGGTCCAGCAGGGTGATGAAGAACATGAACCAGCCCCGGTCCACCCCTTCCGGCGGTTCGGCGGAGCAGGTGATGGAGAAGGTCTCGTCGCTCATGGCGTAGATCATATAAAAGCTGCGCAGCCCGTAGCCCTTGTACCGCTCCAGCATGGCAAGGCCGTAGAACAGATGCCGCGCTTGGATCATCAGCGCCATCAGGAAGGCCGACAGCGGCGAAAAAGCCCCCAGCAAAAGGCTTGCCAGCACGAACTCCAGCGAGCCGCCGTAGACGACGGTGCCCATCAGCATGGGCATCCAGACCGGCAGCCCCAGCGACTGCACGTAAATGCCGTACCCTATGCCCAGCACGAGATACCCGGCAAACACCGGCACCGTCTGAGGGGCGGCTGCTTTCAGCGCCCGGAGCACGGTGCCGGTGGGCCGCGATGCGATCTCGGAATCTTTCATATACACTAACCCCCTAGTTTAGTAGTAGTATAACAGAATCTGCGGACATTGCAAGATTTTTCCGAAAAAAGATTCTTTGCCGCAAAAACGCCCTAGGACAGCCGCCGAAGCGGGGAAGTCCTAGGGCGTTTGAATGGTTACGGGGTCATCGCTCGTTCTTGCGGGCGAGGTCCTTGGTGTAGAGGGCGCGGGTGGCGTTGAGGACGGCCAGCACCATGACGCCGACATCGGCAAAGATGGCGGTCCACATGCTTGCCAGACCCAGTGCGCCGAGGACGAGGCACGCGAACTTGATGGCCAGCGCAAAGACGATGTTCTCGTATACGATGCGGAGGGTGCGGCGGGCGATGCTCATGGCGAGGGCGATCTTGGCCGGGTCGTCGTCCATCAGGACGATGTCGGCGGCCTCGATGGCGGCGTCCGAGCCGAGGGCACCCATTGCGATGCCGATGTCGGCACGGGACAGAACGGGTGCATCGTTGATGCCGTCGCCCACGAAGGCGAGGTTTTCCTTCGGGCCCTTGGCGGCGAGGAGCTTTTCGATCTGGTCCACCTTGTCGCCGGGCAGCAGACCGGCGTGGTACTCGTCCAGACCGAGGTCGGAAGCAACGGCCTTGGCCACCGGCTCGGCATCGCCGGTCAGCATGACCGTCTTGCGGACGCCCGCCGCCTTCAGGCCCTTGATGGCCTGTGCGCTGTGGGGCTTGACCACGTCGGCGATGAGGAGGTAACCGGCGTACTTGCCCTCAATGGCAACATGGACGATGGTGCCCGGCTCGGTGACTTCGGGGGCGGAGAGGTTCAGCTTTGCCATCAGGCGGGCGTTGCCGGCGGCGACGGTCTTGCCGTCCACCTTCGCGGTCACGCCGTGGCCGCCCAGCTCCTGCACATCGGTGACGCGGTTGGCGTCGATTTCCTTGCCGTAAGCGTTCTTGATGCTCAGGGAGATGGGGTGCTTGGACCAGCTCTCGGCCAGTGCGGCGGCTTCCACCAGCTCGGCTTCGGTCACGCCGTTTTCGGGGTGGACGCCCACTACTTTGAAGGTGCCCTGCGTCAGGGTGCCGGTCTTATCAAAGACCACGACACCGGTGCGGGCCAGCTCTTCCAGATAGGTGGAACCCTTGACGAGGATGCCGCAGGCGGAAGCGCCGCCGATGCCGCCGAAGAAGCTCAGCGGGATGGAGATGACCAGCGCGCAGGGGCAGGAGATGACGAGGAAAGTCAGGGCGCGGTAGATCCAGTCGCCGAAGCGGGCGGGCTGGCCCATCAGCAGCAGGACCACCGGTGGGAGGAAGGCCAGCGCCAGTGCGCTGTAGCAGACAGCGGGGGTGTAGACGCGGGCAAAGCGGGTGATGAAGTTCTCGGCACGAGCCTTCTTCATGCTGGAGTTTTCCACGAGGTCGAGGATCTTGGAGACGGTGGATTCGCCGAACTCCTTGGTGGTGCGGACCTTCAGCAGACCGGTCATGTTGACGCAGCCGCTGATGACCTCATCGCCGCTCTGGACGTCGCGGGGAAGGCTCTCGCCGGTGAGGGCAGCGGTGTTCAGGGCCGAGGTGCCCTCCACGATGACACCGTCGATGGGGACGCGCTCGCCGGGCTGGACCACGATCACGGTGCCGACTTCCACATCATCGGGGTCCACCTGCTCCAGCTTGCCGTCCTCGTCCTCGATGTTGGCGTAGTCGGGGCGGATGTCCATCAAGCTGGAAATGCTCTGGCGGCTCTTGCCCACGGCGACGCTCTGGAACAGCTCGCCGATCTGGTAGAAGAGGATAACGGCGCAGCCCTCAACGTAATCGCCCAGCGCGAAGGCGCCCACGGTGGCTACGGCCATCAGGAAACACTCGTCAAAGGGCTGGCGGTTCTTGATGCCGAGAAGTGCCTTGCGCAGGACATCCCAGCCGACTACGAGGTATGGGATCAGGTAGAGCACCAGCTCCACCGGCGTGGGGAAAGCGGGCAGGAGCCGCAGGATCACGATCAGGACGACCGATGCGATGATCTGATACAGCACCTTTTTCTGTTTTTTGGTCATAGGGATTCTCCTTTTGTCGGGTAGGGGTGGGAGCAGTTTCAACAGGTTTTCCCCGGAAAAACCCTTTTTCCACGTTTTCCCCCGTGTTTTCCACGAGGTTTTCCCGGAGAAATCTGACTTTTTCCCGTTTGTTTTTGAGATTTTCCGCAAAACGTGTTGAAAACCCGGTGGAAACTGTTGAAAACTGCACTTTCTTTCCACAAGAGAAATGCTCTGGGATGGAAACGGCTCCCCTGCAGGGGAGCCGTTTCCATCCGGTTTTTAGTATCAGATATCAAAGATCTCGCAGTCGTCCTCGACCTTCTTGCAGGCGGCCAGAACGTTGACCATGGTATCGTGGGGGTCCGCACCCTCAGCGAACTCGACCTTCATCTTCTGGGTCATAAAGCTGACGGTAGCGCTTACCACACCGGCAACGGTGTTGGCGGCATCTTCCATCTTCTGCGCGCAGTTTGCGCAATCGACTTCGATCTTGTAGTTCTTCTTCATAAGTAGTACCTGCCTTTCAACGATTCCTCGATATGTTCCATCCCCAAGGAGAGGATGCTGCGCACATGGTCATCGTCCAGTGCGTAGTAAACGGTTTTTCCGTCCCGGCGGAACCGCACGAGCTTGGTATCCTTGAGGACCCGGAGCTGGTGGCTCACCGCGGACTGGCTCAACTGCACCGCGTTCGCGATGTCCTGCACACAGAGTTCATTGTCGTGCAGGGCATACAGGATCTTGATGCGGGTGGAGTCGCCGAACACCCGGAACAGGTCGGCCAGCTCGTACAGCACCTCGTCGTCCGGCAGTGCGACCGCTTGCGGCTGCGCTGCGGGCAGGGCATCTTTTGCTTCGGCCATCTCGGCATCTCCCTTCGCTGTGGATTCATATGAATGTCTGTTCATGTGTTCATGGTATCACGCAGAACAGCCCCTGTCAAGGGCTTTTGCAAAGTTTTTTGCCCAAAAATCAAAAATCCTGAATTTTACCGCAATACGCAAGAAAACTGCATTTTTAATCTGCAAAAAGGGTGCGTTTTTGGAAACAAAAACGCCGCGTCTCAAAGCGGGGAGAGATTTGGAATACGCGTGTTCAAAATCTGGATAAGTCACTTCCGGCGGGCGGCCACCACCCACGGCAGATACATCAGCGCCAGCGCCGCCGCAATGGCGGGCAGGAAGCCGAGAATATAGTATTTTTCACCCAGCAGGTTGGTGAAAGCCGTGGTGATGACGTTGCCGTAGGGGTTATTAAGGAAGTAGAAGTTCGTGCACAAGGGTTTGTTCAGAAAGTAGATGGGCAGGGCGGAGCCGAAGAGAAAGGCCAGCACCTGCGGCACCCGGCGGACGCTGGGGCGGTAGCCGCCCACGACGAGGAGGACCGGGTAGAGTACCAGCAGGGCGTGGATGGAGATGGAGTGCAGATTGATGAGCGTCCACCACGAGGGCACATCGAGCCAGCTTGGGCAGAGCAGCGCCAGCGCCGCGCCGGGGATGCAGAGGGCATACAGCTCCTCTTTGCACCAATTCTGGTCGAAGAGGGTGTTGTAAAGGCAGACAAAGACGTTGATGCTGCACAGATGAAGCGGCAGATAGCTCCAGTTCCATTGGCCGGTCAAGGCCATGCCCAGCAGCAGAGCAGCTTCGTCCAGTAAAAGCAGACCGGTGACACCGACCAAGATCTTCCGGCGCAGCTTCGCTCCGCTGCGCTTGTACCAGAGCGCGACCCCTACTATAAAGAGCAGCGAAAGGGCCAGCTCAATTCGATGGATCTTGCCGTAAAGAGGATAGCATTGGTAGCCTTCGCCGTATTCCAGCGCGGTGATATCATAGGATTTCCAGAAGTCGCTCATAGAGGACACCGCCTTTCGGCCCTATCATAGCGCGTTTTGGGCAAAAGCGGAAGAGGAAAATTGCAGAAATCCCTCCAAAACAGGTGCATCGGCGCGGAAAGTGTGGTATCCTATCAAGGTACTGGAAAGTATTTGCCGATGTGGCAATTGAAGAAAGGAAGTATTTTTATGTTGACTGTTGGCATCAAGGGCGAGCAGAGCCAGCTCGTGACGAACGAAAACACTGCAAAGACCATGGGCAGCGGCACGCTGGACGTCTTCGCGACGCCCGCGCTGGTGGCGCTGGCCGAGAAGACCTGCTGGATGAGCGTGGCGGGTGAGCTGGACGAGGGCTGCGGTTCCGTGGGCACCAAGCTGGAGCTGGAGCACACCGCCCCCACCCCCGTAGGCATGACCGTGACCTGCGAGAGCGAGCTGACCGCCGTGGAAGGCCGCAAGCTGGTGTTTAAGGTATCCCTGCATGACGAAAAAGGCCCCGTGGGCGGCGGCGTGCACGAGCGCTTCATCGTGAACGACGCGAAGTTCGCGGCGAAGGCTCAGGCGAAGAAGGGCTGAGCCGCATCGGCGGCTGGTCGTCCTCCATAATCTGCTCCTCCGCTTTCTGCTGGGCTTCCAGCAGGATGCGGGCGGCCTGTTCGCTGGCGCGGAACAGCTCAAAGTACAGCGCTTTATAATCCGGCGCGTCGGCCACCCCCTTTGTGTTTCTTGGGGATAGTCTGCCCCGCGCCGGGGCAAAAAATCAGAAGAGGAATCGTTTTATGAAAAAAGTGAATCTATCGTGGGCCGGCGCGGTGCTGGTGTTCGGGTTGCTGCTGTGGTGCACGGCGGCAACGCCCGGCACCATCACGGACCCGGCGAACTACACTTGCGCGGTGTACAGCACGGCGCTGAGTCTGTTGCCGCCGGTGGTGGCCATCGTGCTGGCGCTGAACACCAAGGAGGTCTACACCTCGCTGCTGGTGGGCATCGCCACGGGTGCGCTGCTCTACGCCAACGGCAACTTGGAGCTGGCGCTGAACACCCTGTTCTTTAATGAAGAGGGCGGTATGGTGGCGAAGCTGGCCGACTCCAGCAACGTGGGCATCCTCGTCTTCCTCGTGATGCTGGGCATCCTCGTGGCCCTGATGAACAAGGCGGGCGGCAGCGCGGCCTTCGGGCGGTGGGCGTCCACCCACATCCACACCCGCGCCGGGGCGCAGCTGGCGACCTTCGTGCTGGGCGTGGTCATCTTCGTGGACGACTACTTCAACTGCCTGACCGTCGGCTCGGTCATGCGCCCGGTCACCGACCGGCAGAAGGTCTCCCGCGCCAAGCTGGCCTACCTCATCGACGCCACGGCGGCCCCGGTCTGCATCATCGCGCCGGTGTCCAGTTGGGCGGCGGCGGTTACCTCCTCGGTGCCGGAAGGCTCCGGGATCAACGGCTTTACGATGTTTCTGCGCACCATCCCGTACAATTATTACGCTCTGCTGACGCTGGTGATGATCTTCTTCCTCGTGCTCACGGGCGCCGACTACGGCCCCATGAAGCTCAATGAAGACAACGCCCTGAACGGCGACCTCTTCACCACCGACGACCGCCCCTACGGCGACGATGTGGACGACGGCACCGACACCCGCGGCCATGTCATCGACCTGATCCTGCCGGTGGTGGTGTTGATCGCGGCCTGTATCTTCGGCCTGATCTACACCGGCGGCTTCTTCTCCGGCGTGGACTTCATCACCGCCTTCTCGGACTGCAACGCCTCGGCGGGCCTCGTGATGGGCAGCAGCATTGCCCTGCTGTTCACCTTCGTCTTCTACCGCGTGCGCGAGGTGATGACCTTCCAAGATTTCGCGGCCTGCATCCCGGAGGGCTTCAAGGCCATGGTCAGCCCCATGCTGATCCTCACGCTGGCATGGACCCTTTCCGGCATGACCAACCTGCTGGGCGCAAAATACTACGTCGCGAACCTGCTGAACGGCTCGGCGGCGGCCCTGCAGTACCTGCTGCCCGCCATCATCTTCCTCGTGGCGGTCTTCCTCGCCTTTGCCACCGGCACTTCGTGGGGCACCTTCTCCATCCTGATCCCCATCGTCTGCCACGCCTTCCCGCAGGGCGAGATGCTGGTCATCTCCATCGCGGCGTGCCTGTCCGGCGCGGTCTGCGGCGACCACTGCTCCCCCATCTCCGATACCTCCATCATGGCCTCGGCGGGCGCCCATTGCAGCCATGTGAACCATGTGTCCACCCAGCTGCCCTATGCCATCACCGTGGCCGCCATCTCGGCGGTCTGCTACGTCGTCACCGGCCTGAGCCAGATCGTCCTCGGCGCCAGCGCCAGCCTTTTCACCTCGCTGATCCTGCTGGCTGTGGCCATTGCGCTGGAGCTGATCGCCCTCAGCGTCATCCGCGCCAAGTTTGCGGCCCGCAAGCGCTGACCCCGGAAAATCCGCGATAAAAAGAAAAGATTAAAATATACAAGGCTGAGAATGCACGCCTCCTCTATCGAAATGCGTCAAAATGTGTTATATTGATAGCAGAATGATAAAATTTCGGAAAACGAGGAGGTACTTTTATGAAAAAGCGCATTCTCAGCCTTGTTCTTGCGCTGAGCATGATGATCTCGCTGTTCCCCGTCAGCGCCCTTGCGCAGACCCCCGGCGGAGGGACTGCGGAGATGGCGGAGGAGAATGGGGAGACGGAAGAAACTGCCGGAACCATTACAATTGACAGCAGCGGTGAGCCGGTGATATCTGGACTCCATACGGATAGTGAGGGGTATTGGGTAGGAAACGGCTGGAAGTATATGGATGGGGCTGGTAGTGGACTTGGCACACTGACCTTAATGAGTGGTACATGGAATCTTGCCAAACAGAACGCGGTAAAATGCTATGTTGCGATTGATGAGAAGGCAACGGTAGCCGGTGGTACATTCGAAAATACGGTCTGGAATCAGGCAGGCGGTAAAATTTCAGGCGGAACCTTTAAGGAAACTGTTTCGAATAAAGGCACCATTACCGGTGGCATTTTTGTCGGTGTTAATTCGGAAAGCACGAGTGTAATCAATTATGACACTGGAAAAATCACTGGCGGTGTGTTTGAGAATAATGTGACGAATGGCGATTCCGGCGATGAAGGAATATCTGCAAGCATTACGGGTGGCTTGTTTAAGGCAAAAGTCCAAAACAAGGCCGCTAGTGCAGCGATCACCGGTGGTGTGTTTGTAACAAAACCTACCGGTAGTGGAACAATTGCGAATGGTTATACGTTGACGACCAGAGGTAAGACGTCGAAGTTTGTTTATGCCGCCAATGGAAAAGAAATTGACTTGGGCCAGTCTGTGTATGTGATACCCAATAACACGGATACGCTCAAAGTAGCGTGCGATGGCGTTTCCAACTGGGATGTTGCGGATGGCAGTGACACCTATGCGCTTACAAATTGGGATGGCGTAATGCTGAAGTCGGATGGAAGCTTTACCCTGAACCCAGACAAAATCAGCGGGACAACGTTGACGTTTACGGTATCCACAACGCCTGTGACACTTGACCCGGAACTGGTTCTTGCGGATGGTGTGCCGGATACCAGTGAGGAACACGCAAAGCAGAAGACCGCTGATGGCAAGACCATTTACTATGGCAACGGCTGGACGTATGACGGCGAGACGCTGACGCTGAACCCGACGGAAGAAAAAACTTTTGACCTGAGCTGTAATGGCAGTTATCTCAAGTGTGAGTTGGAGGTTGGAGAGAAAGCAACAGTTAAAGGATGGATATTCCTTTCTCGACCGGTCGAAAACCATGGCGTGATTGATGGGCCGAAATTTCATACAGAGGGCAACGGCTATTCCGGGTATCCGACCTTGACGAACTATGGTACGGTAAGGAACTGTTATGTTGACTATGGCTATGTGACGAACAACGGTACGATGGAAAACGTGTCGTTTGTTTGCTGCAAGCGACTGACCAATAATGCTGGTGCAACGATTAAAAATGCAATCATTCGCACGGATGACAGGAACGGTAAAATGTCGTATAGCAACAGCGGCAAGATTGACGAGGCTGTATTTGATTTTTCGCCAAGCGGAGAACAAAAAGTTCATGTGCTGAAAGCAAGCAGTGGCGAAACAGTTGGTGCGACACTGAGCGGAATCAAAGCTGTCGTGTTCGGTACAGAAGTGTATATTGTCGGCGAACCGGAAGTCAAAGTGAAAATTTCTGGTAGCAACAAGGAAACGATTACCGATGTCAACGGTAAGACGACTTATGGCGGTTTGACGGTAGGCAAAGACAGCGAGGGTTTCCAGAAGTTCATAGTGCAGGAGAAGGACAAGGAACTTGTGCTGAACCAAATCGGTGCCCCTGATCCGAGTGAGGTAAAGCATACGCTGACGCTGAACGATGCCGTGATCGTAAAAGATGACGGTTCGACGGCGACGACTGGTAAGTATAAAGAAGGCGTAACCGTTAAGATCAAACCGCAGATCAACGATTCGAAAAAAGTATTTAGTAGATGGTCTATTGATCCGAATGGATTTGAAGCAATTGTGCCTAATGATGATACAGAGGGTACTTATACTCTGACCATGCCGGGGTATAATCTGAGCGTTCGAGCAGAATCTACTTATAGAAGCTATCCGTTGACGGTAGTTGGCGGTACATTCGAAAACACTTTCGGTAACAGGGTTGAATGGAGCGCTCATGTCACGGTAAAGGCCAATGTTCCGTATGGTAAGTATTTTGCGGGCTGGGAGGCAAAAGAAACCGGTACGGACACAGCAGTAACGCTCCGTGATTGGTCTGGCAAAGTCATTGACCTGATGGACGAGAAACTCACGATTCTGCGCTTCCCGATGCCGGATAAGGCGGTTACCCTGACCGCAGTTTATAAGGACTGCGAGAAGAAGCTTGTCATGAAGGCTGATGGAACGCCCGACCTGACCCATGTGTATAAGGAGAATGGGCGGCGTTATGTGGGTGACGGCTGGTGGTACTTCAGTGTAGAAGACGGAAGTGAAGTAAATGCTCTGTACTTGAGCCCTGACGAACTGACGGAGTATGATTTCGCTCATACAGACCCCATTGGCAAAACGGGGACCCTAGAGGCAGTAAACTGTATCATTGTCGAATACAATACGAATGCTACGATCGTTGGCGGTACGTTTGCGGAAGAAGTGGACAACAGAGGCACCATTCAGAATGGCACTTTCAAGGGCAAAGTATACAACGGCGATACGCCGTACAGCGGTAAGATTGAAAATGGCACGTTCGTGGGCGAGGTGATAAACTCAAATAATAGCACCATCACAGGCGGCATTTTCGCTGGCGGTGTAAAACGCGGCGAAACGGATGTGATAAGCGGCGGTATTTTCAATGAAGGAACGGCGCTGAAAGGAATCAACGGCGCTCACAAGATCGTGCTGGAGGGAGCACAGATCCTGTCGATCAATGGTGTATCGCGTGCGAATGGCTGGAGCAATGTTTATACCTTTGCCGAGACGGAGCTGACGGTCGAAGCAAGTCAGTCCATCTACAATGTGAATGGTGAAACGACAGGCGCAACGGGGCTGAAAACATCGACGATCAAGTTTACCATGTCGGACGAAGACGTCGTGCTGAACAAGGGCGTAACGCCTGACCCGAATCCCACCCCGAACCCCGACGACCAGCCCAAGACCTACACCGTTACCGTCAAGGGCGGCAAGATCAACAACGAGACTGAGGTAAAGGCCGAGAAGGGCACCAAACTGACGGTGGATGTGGACGAGTCGGAAGTGCCGGAGGGCATGACCTTTGACGTGTGGAGCATCCGCTTCCCGGAGGATGTCAAGGACACGCTGACGGGTGACCCCAGCGTGATGCTGCACGACCCCCACATGAGCTTTACGATGCCGGAAGCGGACATCACCATTGAGGCGCAGTACCGTTCCTCCGAGCTGCCGGGCGAGGACGATGGGCCCTCGACGCTGGGCACCATGGCAACGGTGGCCGTGGGCGGCGCAGCGGCTGGCATCTTGGTGTGGCAGGGCGTGAGCCTTGGCGTGGACAGCTACTTGCAGCTGAACCTGCCGAAGGGTGTGGCGGTGCCCACCAACCGGCGTGAGCTGGTGAAGCTGCTGTGGGAGACGGCGGGCAAGCCCGAAGCGGCTCTGCCGAGCCTGTACAGCGATGTGCCCGCAGAGGAGATCGAGCTGCAGAAGGCGACCCGCTGGGCCATCGACAACGGCCTTGTGAAGCCCGCCGATGACAGCGACGCTTCCCGCTTTGACCCCGACCGTTACGTTACCAAGTATGACGTGTTCGGCGCGTGGCTCAAGCTCAAGAAGCTGATGAAGTAACTTCCCCAGTCCTCTCCGAGGCCAGCCCCCTCTGGGAGCTGGCGCGAAGAAGTCCCCCATAAACGGCAAGGCCGCACAGCGCAAAAAACTGTGCGGCCTTTTTGCGCGGCGGGCACTTTTTCGCTTGCGTTCGGGCAAAAATATGATATACTAAAAGAAATTGAGGGAATCGAAGGGAGCCGCACCATGCTGGAAAAAGCATTCAATGACGTCTATACTAAATTTAAGCTGCACTTCTACCAGAACGTGTTTCAGCGCTTCGCCACCCGCGAGGCCACGCTGACCACGGTAGAGTCCTTCTGCATGGAGGGAATCATGGCGATGGGCGAGCCGACTATCGCGGAGTTCTCCCGCATGATGCAGATCTCCACCCCGAACGCGGCGTATAAGATCGGCAGTCTGGTTCGGAAGGGCTATGTGGAGAAGATCCAGTCCACCAAGGATCGGCGCGAATACCACCTCCGCCCGACCAAGAAGTATATCGAATATTACAACATCAGCTACTCTTACCTGCACACTGTGGTGGAGCGCGTGCGGGACCGCTTCCCCGCCGAGGATGTGGACAAGCTGGAGCAGATGCTGACGGTCATCAGCGACGAGCTGATGCCGGAGCTGGATATGGAGCAGAAAACGGACGATTGAGCCCGCCGAAAGCCCCGCCGGATGGCGGGGCTTTTTCTCTTGTTTCTCCATAATTAAAATGCCCGCCGGGACGAACCCGGCGGGCATTTTGGCGTTCTGGAAGGACCTGATTTCACCCCATTTTCACGAAAATGCTCCTGCTTTTTCACAGCTTTCCCGCGAAGTTTCCATAGTTGCGGTGTAGAATGAGCACACTTAAATCGCGTTGCATTTTTGAGGGAGGCTTGGTTATGAAGACCTGTTTGACAGAGAGCACGAAAATTTCCCGGCGAAGCTTTTTGCAGGCGCTTGGCGCGCTGACCCTTTCGAGCAGTCTGGCGGCGTGCGGCGGCACGGGGAAGGCAAAATCGGACCGCCTTGCGGCGGGGAGCCTCGCCTACACGCCGGATGAAGTGGTGACGGTGGAATTCTCGGACGGCGGCATCACGGTCAGCCCGGAGGACGCGGCGGGCCTTGCCGTGGAGGAAACCGCTCTCTCGGTGAGCGGCGCGGGCGTCTATGCCCTGTCCGGCAACTGTGCGGATGGCTCGGTGAAGGTGGAAGCCCAGACGGAGGACGTCGTGCTGCTGCTGGACGGCCTGACCCTGACCAGCGCCGACACCGCCCCCATCGTCTGCGGCGAATCCACCGGGGTGACCATCGCGGTGGTGGATGGGACGGAAAATACCCTGACCGACAGTGAGGCCAACGACCCGGACAATGCCGCCGACAACGAGAACGCCGAAAAGGCAGTGGTCAAGTGCAAGGACGGCTCGCAGGTCGTCCTCTGCGGCGGCGGTGCGCTGACCGTGAACGCACTGGGCAAGAACGGCATCAAATCCGGCACCGCGCTGGACGACCGGGACGCCAGCCTGACCATCCGGGAGCTGACGCTGAACATCGAGGCGCTGGTGAACGATGCCATCAACGCGGAGCAACGGCTCAAGGTGGAAAGCGGAAACCTGACCATCGCGGCGGGGGAAGATGCCATCCACTGCGACATGGAACTGAACATCGGTGCGGAGGGCACCACCGGCCCCGCCATCACCGTTTCCACCTGCTGCGAGGGCTTGGAGGGGGCCGTCCTGAACATATACTCCGGCAATATGGACATCACCTCCACCGACGACTGCCTGAACGCCGCCAACTCCGACCTTGGCGACTATGCCTTCGAGATAAACATCTCCGGCGGCACCATCAAAGCCTATTCCTCCGAGGGCGACGGCTTTGACTCCAACGGCACCCTGACCATCACGGGCGGCGACATCTCGGTCTGGACCGCCAACGCCGCCGACAATCAGCCGCTGGATGCCGATGGGCGCATCACGATTTCGGGCGGCACGGTGCTGGCCGCAGGCGGCAGCGCGGGCATGGGCTTTTCCATCAGCGCGTCTCAGCCCTACGTTATCTTCGGCGGCGGGCGGGACAGCAGCCTTTCCCTCGCCGGGGGCGCGGCGTTCTCCATTGCGGACGAAAGCGGCAAGAGCGTGCTGGACAGCACCGCCCTCTGCGACGCGGCCTTCCTCTTCTACTCCAGCCCAGCCCTGACGGCATGACGCCGCCGGACGGGGCACCTTCGGACGGGCAGATGCCGCAGGGCCAGCCGCCCCAAAGCGACGGCACCACCCCGCCGGAACTGCCGGCCGCCAGCAGCAACTGAGAAAAACCGCGCAGCAATTGCAATCCGCGCGCCGGAATGATACAATAAGAAGCGGCAAATCACCGCCGCCGGACGTTTTTCCGGCAGATGTAAGAAAGAAGGCTTTTTATTATGAGCATGAACACGGTTCCTGAGCGTCTGGCTGCCCTGCGCGCCGCCATGGACGCCAACGGCGTTGACCTTTATCTCATTCCGGTGGGCGACCCGCATTCCAGCGAGTACCTGCCCGACCACTACACCTCCTTGACCTATTTCTCCGGCTTCCATGGCGAGAACTCCAACTTCGTCGTTACGAAGGACAAGAGCGCCATCTGGGCCGACGGCCGCTATTTCGTGCAGGCGGAAAAGGAGATCGCGGGCACCGAGATCGAGCTGGAGCGGATGGGTGAGCCGGGTGTGCCCACCGTGGAGCAGTACTGCGCCGATGCTCTGCCCGAAGGCGGGGTGCTGGGCCTGTGCGGTCTGACCGCTTCCTGCCATCTGGTGCGCAGCGTCCAGAAGGCGCTGGACGCCAAGCACGGCACCATCAAGACCCTGAATCTGGAAGATGAGCTCTGGACCGAGGGCCGCCCCGCCCTGCCGGAGACTCCCGCTTGGATCCTGAGCAAGGAGTACGCAGGGTTCTCCCCCGCCGAGAAGCTGGGCCAGCTCCGCGCAAAGCTCAAGGAGCTGGGCTGCACCGCACAGCTGGTGGGCAAGCTGGACAATCTGGCATGGCTGCTGAACCTGCGCGCCATGGACATCCAGTGCACCCCGTATGCCATGGCCTACTGCTACGTCACGGAGGATCGCGCTGTCCTCTTTATCAACACCAAGCGTCTGGGCGCAGAGGCTGCGGCTGAGCTGAAGGAGAACGGCGTCGAGATCGCCGAATACGACGATGTGCTGGGCTTCCTCGCCGCCGAGACTGAGCCGCAGACCGTGCTGGCCGACCCGGCTTCCGTCAACTACGCCGTCTACGAGACCTTGAGCAACAATGCGGCCCTGACCGTCAAGGATGAGGCCGATCCCTTGCTGCCGATGAAGGGCGTTAAGAACGAGACGGAACTGGCCCATAACCGCGAGACCCATCTGCGGGATGCCGTGGCCATGGTGCGGTTCCAGAAAGAGCTGGAAGAGCGCCTTGCCGCCGGTGAAGAGCTGACGGAGCTGACCGTGGACGAGATCCTCCACAAGTACCGCTCCGCACAGGACAAGTTCATCGTGGAGAGCTTCGGCACCATTGCAGCCTACGGCGGCAATGCGGCCATGATGCACTACCACGCCACCGAAGCCGACCACGCCAAGCTGGAAAAGAAGGGCTTTTTACTGGTGGACAGCGGTGCTACCTACATGGACGGCACCACCGACATCACCCGCACCTACCCGCTGGGCGAGCTGACCGAGGACGAAAAGCTGTTCTATACTTGGACTTTGCAGTGCCACATCGACATCGCAAAGGCCGTCTGGCTGAACTACTGCGATGGTCATATGCTGGACACCATCGCCCGCGAGCCGCTGTGGCAGCACCTCATCAACTACCGCTGCGGCACCGGCCACAGTGTCAGCTTTGTGGGCAATGTCCATGAGGGCCCCCACGCGCTGAACGGCCGCAACACCACCGTCTTCCAGCCGGGCATGGTCGTCACCGACGAGCCGGGCGTCTACGAAAGCGGTGTGGTCGGTATCCGCATTGAGAACGAGCTGGAGTGCTACCACAAGGCCGACAACCAGTACGGCACCTTCCTCGCCTTCCGTCCGCTGACCTTCGTACCCATCGCTACCTCGCCCGTGGTGCCCGGCGTGCTGAACAAGGACGAGATCGCATGGCTGAACGCCTACCATCGGGAGGTCTTCACCAAGCTCGCCCCCCGCCTGACCGAGGAAGAGCGCGATTGGCTGGCCAAGAAGTGCGCAGCCATTGGGGACTGATTGAACTTCTAACAAAAATGAGGCTGTTGCAAAGAACTCCCTCAGTCACGGCTTTGCCGTGCCAGCGATGACGGAAGGAGTTGTGCAACAGCCTCTTTTTCTATTTATTATTTCTCCGATTGATGTTCTTTCCAGTAAGCCTTTGCTTCGTCGATGGCCTTTTTGAAGGGGCCGGAGGGGTAGGTGCTCTCGGCGATGTCCACAAGGAACTTGTAGAGCTGGGGCCGCACCTCCTCGTATATCCCAAGGCGGGTGTAGAGGTCTTTGTAGTAGCGGAACACTTGTAATTTGTTCTGCACGATGGTGGCTGCGTTGATCTGGGTGTGGCAGATGCTCTGGGGGTTCTGGACGTAGTAATAACCGGGTTTGTCGATGGCGACGAACCGCTCGGCGTACTGGATGTACCGCAGGTTGAACACGAGGTCCTCGGCCCAGCGCATCTCGCTGACGAACTGGATGTCGTTGCCGGTCAGGATATCGCGGCGGTAGAGCTTGTTCCAAAGCACGCTGTAAAAATAGGAGGCGGGCTTGTCCATCAGGCGGAGGGCAAAGGTGTCCTTGTCGTAGACCCCGGCGGGCAGGAAGCCATACTCCCGCACTTCCGGCGGGCGGGCAACGCTCATGACGCCCAGCTCGTCTTGGATCTTATCCAGCACCTGTTCCGGCTTGGAGGCTCCTGCCGGGATGACCATCTTGTAGGGGGCGATGACGAAATCGGCTTCGTTCTCCTCGGCAGCGGCCACAAGGCGCTCGGTGAAGTCCGGGTCAAGGTAATCGTCGCTGTCCACGAACTCTACGTATTTGCCGGAAGCAAGCTTCAGGCCGAGGTTGCGGGTGTCCGATACGCCGGAATTGGCCTTGTCCACCAGCAGGATGCGGGGATCCTTTTGGCGGAACTCCTCGCAGACGGGAAGGCTCTGATCCTTGGAGCCGTCGTTCAGGATGATGATCTCGATGTTCCGGTAGGTCTGGGCGCAGATGCTCCCCACGCACCGGGCCAGATGGTTCTGGGCATTGTAAACGGGCAGAATGATGCTGACGAGAGGCTGATTCATAGAGGAGTCTCCTTTCATCGTTTTTATTGTAACTATACTCCCCCGCAGCGCAAAATGCAAGCGCCGGGGGCCGCTCGCCGAAGGAGGGCTTGGAAAATGATCTTTCATATCGCGATTTGCAGCCCGGACCCGGTGCTGCGGGGGCGGGTGCAGCGGCACTGCCTTGAATATTATGCCCGCCGCGCCGATGCGTGCATCGTGGAGCAGTTGGAAAGCGCTGCCGACTTGCTGCGTCAGGAAGCCGGCGGCACCCGGTACGAGCTGTATCTCATCGAGCTGACGGCTTCCGGCCCGGCGGAGGGCTTACAGGCGGCGGCCCAGCTGCGCCAGCACGGGGTGCGCGCTCCGCTGGCCTTCTTCGCCCGCACCCCGGCCTACGCTTACGAGGCTTTCCGGGTGGACGCGATGCAGTATCTGCAAATTTCCTTCCGGCCCGAACAGCTCACCGCCCTGCTTGACCGCGCCACCGAGCCGGAATATGGCCCGGTCATCCCGGTCACGACGGCGGCGGGGCTGCGGGCCCTGCCCTTCGCGGACATCGAATATCTGGAGTGCACCCACCACATCGTCCACTTCCACCTTGCCAGCGGCGAGGACGTGGCTTCCCTTTCGCTGCGGGTGCCCTTTTCCGAGGTGGCAAAGCCTCTGCTGGCCGACGAACGCTTTTTGCAGCCCCACCGTTCCTATGTGGTGAACCTCGCCGCCGCGTCCCAGCTCTCCGCCGGTGAACTGTGGATGCGCAGCGGCGCCCGCGTGCCCATCCCCCGCAGCCGTGAGGCCGCCGTAAGGACCGCGTTCCGGAAGTTTCTGGAACGGTAGAAGGAAACAGAACAGGCCCTGCCGTACAGTTTGAAATGCTGCATGGCGGGGCCTGTTTTTGGACGTTTTGTCAAGGGTTTTGAAATGCCCTTATAATTTCAGCTCCCCCCACTCCTGCAGGAACTGGTCGCTGACTTGGCGGAGGGCGGGCTCATCGGCGGCGCTGGCGGCGTCGGCGATGCCGATGACGTAGAAGCCCGCGTCGTGGGCGGTGCGGGCGGCGTAGAGGGAATCCTCGCAGACGGCGCAGGTACGGGGGTCGGTGCCCCCAAGGCGGTGGAACGCCTCGAAGAAGACGTCCGGGCGGCTCTTGTGGAGCGGGCCCTGCGCCTCGACGTAGAACTCAAAATGATCGTCCAGTCCCAGCCGGGTGAGCACGGCCTTGCACTGGTCGCTCCATGTGTTTGAGCAGATGCACATCCGGGCTCCTTCGGCCTTGAGCTGGGCCAGCAGCTCCCGCACGCCGGGCTTGAGCTCTACGCTCTCGTACAGCTCCGCAATGACCGACCGCATCACGCCGAAGTAATCCTCCGGCTTTAGGGGCAGCGCATACTCCCGGATGAGGTACTGCGCGCCGTCGGCCATCCCCATGCTCAGCAGGGTGGTGCGCAGGTCGGCCTTCGGCTCGCGGCCATACCGGCGCAGCAGCGCCAGCGGGGCGTTCTCCCACACGGCGGTCATGCTGTCGGTCAGGGTGCCGTCCATATCAAAGATCCATTGCTTGCAGTTCATGTTGCCATCCTCACAGTCAGATTTTACTAAATTATACCACGCTTTTTGTTCCAAAAACAGAGAGAAATTTTCCCGAAAATATGTTATACTTTGTGCAGATTTGATTCGGAGCACAAAGGAGGCGGTTGGGATGGCGCAGAACGAGACCCCCAAAAAGGCGCTGGTGCTGGCCGGCGGCGGAGCCCGCGGCAGCTATCAGGTGGGCGTCTGGCGGGCATTGACAGAACTGGGCTGGCACCCGCAGATCATCACCGGCACCAGTGTCGGCAGCCTGAACGGCGCAATGTTCGCGCTGGACCTGTACGAGACGGCGCGGGATATGTGGACGAGCATCCGCAGTCAGGACGTGATGGAGCTGCCGGAAGAAACGAATCTGACGGAGCTGCATCAGTTCCTGCGGGACATCGTGCGGGAGGGCGGCATGGACGTCACCCCGCTGGAAGAGATCGTGGAGCGGGTGTTGGACGAAGACGCCCTCCGCGCGTCGCCCATCCGGTTCGGCCTCGTCACCGTGGAAAAGCGGGGCCTGAAACCCCGCGAGCTGCCGCTGGAAGAGATCCCGCAAGGGAAAGTGAAGGACTACCTGCTGGCCTCGGCGGCCTGTTTTCCCGCGCTGCGGGCCAAGCAGATCGATGGGGTGCAGTTCCTCGACGGCGGCTACCGGGACAACATGCCCACCGCGCTGGCACAAAAAATGGGCGCGGAGGAGCTGGTCTGTGTGGATTTGGAGGGAGTGGGCATCACCCTGCCCAACCGCACCGGTCTGCCCACCACCATGGTGCGCAGCTACTGGGAGCTGGGCGATATCCTCCACTTTGACCCCGACACCGCCAAGCGAAACATCGAGCTGGGCTATTACGACACCCTTCGGGCCTTCGGGCGGCTGCGAGGCTGTGCCTACGCCATCGCGAAGAGCGGCGCTTCCGACGCGGACGCAGCTGCGTTCCGGAAACGTTTCGACGCGGTGCAGAAGGCCGTCAAGGCGAAGTACCCGGTCACTCTGACGGCAGACCTCGCCCTCCGGCTGGCCAACATGAAAGATGCCGAGACCGCCCCGCTGGAAGCTGCCGCCGAGGACGTGGGGGTGGACCCCGCCCATTACTACACGGTGGAGCAGCTCGGCAGAGCCTTTCTGGAACAATGCGACCGCAGCCGCATCGAGAGTTTTGCGCCCCTGTTTGACGGCAGCGGCAATGCGGCACAGGCCGCGTGGGCGGCGCTGCTGCCCAATACATTCTTACAGGCGCTGGTCTACCGCACCCTGACCGCGCCGGTGGAGGAGGGAGTGGAACCATGAAAGTCTATCAGGGACATTCCGCTTCTCCCGGCCTCGTGCTGGGGCAGGTAAGCCGGGTGGAGCGCCGGACGGAGATCTTCCGCCCCGGCCCTTTCAGCCCGGAGCGGGAGCAGCGGCTGCTGGACAACGCCGTGAAAACGGCCCAGACCGAACTGGACTCCATGGCGGAGCGCAGCGGCCCTACCGAACAGGCCATCTTTCTGTTCCAGAGCATGATGCTGGAGGACGAGGGCTTCATGAATGAGGTCCGCTTCCAGATCAAGGCGGGCATCGGTGCCGCCGAAGCCATGGACCGCGTGGGCCACCGCTATGCCGACCAGCTGGCCCACATGGAGGACAACGCCTATATGCAGCTGCGCAGCGTGGATATCCTCGACGCGGCCAGCCGGGTGGTGAATATCCTTGCCAACCGGCCCCGCGTCTGGCTGGCGCTGGATCATCCGGTGATCCTCGCGGCGGAGATGCTGATGCCCAGCGACCTGTTCAGCGTCCCGGCGGGGATGATCTTGGGCATCATCACGTCCGAGGGCAACAAGCAGAGCCACGCCGCCATCATCGCGCGGGCCATGCACATCCCCTGCATCGTGCAGGTGGGCAGCGATTTTCTGGACGACTGCGACGGCCGCATCGTCGTCCTCGACGCCGACAACGGCGAGTGCATCCTTGACCCGGATGCCGTCACCCGCCAACAGGCCATGGCCCACATCTGCGAAAAACAATGGGAAAACGAGGAAATGAACCGCATCTGTGCCCTGCCGAACCGCACCAAGGACGGCGAGGCCTTTGAGTTGCTGGCCAACTGCTTCGGGCAGGAGGACATCGAAACGGCCCTCCAAACCGGTGCCAGCGGCGTGGGTCTGCTGCGCAGCGGCTACATGATGCTGCCGGGCCGCCCGGTGGACGAGCAGGAGCAGTATGTGTTCTATCACTCCTGCCTTGCTGCGGCAAAGGGCGGCGTCGTCACGGTCCGCACCTTCGACTTTGGCGCAGACCGCACCATGGCCGATGCGCATCAAGGGCCGGAATCCTCCAAGCTGGGGCTGCGCGGCATCCGCAGCAGTCTGCGCCGCCCCCACCAGTTCGAGACCCAGATCTGTGCGCTGCTCCGCGCGGCGGCGGACGGCCCGCTGCGGATCATGTTCCCGATGGTGACCAACCTTGAAGATTGGGACGAAGCCATGAAGCGGGTGGAGCACTGCCGCCAGCAATTGCGGGAGCGGGGCGAGCGGTTCAACGAGAAGACCCCCTTCGGCGTCATGTTCAGCGTGCCCTCAGCCTGCCTGACGGCGGAAGAATTCGTAGCTCGCGGGTGCGATTTCTTCGTCATCGAGACCAACGACCTGACCCAGTACACCCACGCCGTTGACCGGGACCTCTCCATTGCGGAGCGCTACTACCGCCCCGCCAGCCATGCGATGAAAAAGCTCATCGCCATGGTCATGGAAGCCGCCGACGCGGGGCAGATCCCCGTGACCATCTGCGGCATGGCCGTCGGCAACCCGGCCAATACGATCCAGTACCTGAAACTCGGCCTCCGCAGCTTCTCCATGAGCCCCCAGAGCCTCATCGGCGTGAAGCGCGCACTGCTGGAAGCAGACAGCCGGGATTGACAGAAAGAATAAACTGTAGCACTATGTACTACTGAAGCATAAAAAAGGGGCTGCTGCACATCGTTTTAGCCGAACGTGCAGCAGCCCCTTTTTGTTTGAAAGAGTGTTATTCCAGATTCCCCGTCAGGGTCATGACGGCGGAGAGGACGGCCAGCGGGGCCGTCTCACAGCGGAGAATGCGGGGGCCGAGGCCGACGGTCTTGGCACCGGCTTTGGCGGCCATCTCGGCCTCCTCGGCGGCAAAACCGCCCTCTGCGCCGGTGATAACGGCGATCTTCCGCTTCTGGCCGTCGGCGGGCTGGAGGTCTGCCAGCAGCTCCCGGAGGGGAGCACCGCCGCACTCGTAGCAGAAGAGCACGAGGTCGTACCCTTCCAGACTGCGGCAGAGCGCGCCGAAGTTGGGCAGCGGGAGGGCCACATCCGGCAAAACGCCCCGGCCGCACTGCTTGGCGGCTTCAAAGGCGATGCGGTTGTAGCGCTCGTTTTTCTGCTCCTCTTTCTTGGGGGCTGCCACGCAGTAGCGGCTGAAGAAGGGAACAAAATGGGCGCAGCCCAGCTCGACGCCGTGGCGGATGACCTGCTCCAGCTTGTCCTGCTTGGGATAGCCCACAAAAAGGGTGACTTCTACGCTGGGTTCGGCGGCGCTGGGGTAGCCCGGCTCCACGCTGAACTCCACCGTCTCCGGGCCGAAGCCGGTGATGGTGGCGGTGTACTCCACGGCGTTGCCGTCGCAGAGGATGACGGTATCGCCCAGCTTGCCCCGCATCACGCGGGCGAGATGATGGGCGTCGGCACCCCGCAGCGTTGCGGTGCCGTCGGCGATCTCGGTAGTAAAATAACGGTGCGGCATTTTCTAATCCTTTTCAACTGAAGCTCCCCCTCCGGGGGAGCTGGCCTTACTTGCTTTTTTTGCAGACAATGCACTCCCAGCCGCGCTTTTCCTTAACTTCCTGTACAGTAAGCCCAGCTTTTTCCAGCCCGGCGATGACCTCATCCTTCCGGCTGTCGATGATGCCGCTGGCGATGAAGACGGCATCCTCGGCCATCAGGCCGGGTACGGCGGGGGCCAGCGACAGGATGGCGTTGGCAACGATGTTGGCGGTGATGATGTCGTAGGTGCCGCTGGCCTTGTCGGACAAATCGCCCACAAGGACGGTGAGCTTGTCGGCTGTGCCGTTCAGGGCGGCGTTCTCCCCAGCGGTGCGGACGGCCACGGGGTCGATGTCCACGCCCTCGGCGGAGGCAGCGCCCAGCTTGAGCGCTGCGATGGCAAGGATGCCGGAGCCGGTGCCGATGTCCAGCACCCGTTCGCCGCCCTTGACCCGCTCGTCCAGCGCCTCCAAGCAGAGGCTGGTGGTCTCGTGGCCGCCGGTGCCAAAGGCGAGGCCGGGGTCGAGGATGAGCTTGACGCGGTCGGTGTCGTACTCCTGCCAAGAGGGCACCACGGCAAGGCGCTGGCCGATCTCCATCGGGTGATAATACTTGCGCCAGCCGTTCTGCCAGTCCTCTTGTTCCACGCCTTCGGTCTCGACGGTGTAGGCGATGCCCGCCGCCTCCATCCGGGCCGCGATGAGGGCCAGCGTCTCCACGGGGGAAGCGCCCGGCTCCAGATACAGGTGGATGATGACCTGATCGCGGGGCTTGTCCAGCAGTTCCTGCTCGATGAGGTCCACATGCGCGATCTCGGCCACCTGCTGTTCGATGTCGCTGTAGTCTTCGATATAGATGCCGCCTTCGGCAATCATGGTGGCGACGGCTTCGGCGTTGTCGGCGTCGGCCTTGGCCACGGTCAGGCGGATATCAGTCCATTCCATTGATAAAACCTCCTTCGGGATGTTGTACACGGTTCGGGAATACCTATATAGTAACATAGACGCCGCCACGGCGCAAGAAGTGCGCGGCAGAGGCGGCAGAACATAGAAAATTCACAAATAAGAAAATTCTTTTCAGAGAAAAAAACTTGTATCCCATCAAAAACCCCAAAAACTTTTGACTAAAAAATGCAAAATCAAGGATTTTTGTATCAATTGTGGAGAAAAGAGCGGAACCCCCCTTTCCTTTTTTCTTAACATGTGTTAAGATATTGTTACGCAATTATGGACAGCCTACAACCAGAGGCCGCCATAACAACAACATTCTTTAAGGAGGAATGTGTCTTATGATGAAGTATCTCCAGAAACTGGGCA
>OMBX01000182.1_pt1 | contig 39315 bp, 33 predicted proteins | sample 1644931 | NCBI WGS metagenome assembly OMBX01 (sample SAMEA103958165, study PRJEB25191) | human gut metagenome | biome: human-associated habitat [ENVO:00009003]; feature: intestine environment [ENVO:2100002]; material: feces | place: Germany | collected 2013/2015
GAACGGCCTTGAGTGTGCCGCGCATCGCACCCGCCGGCCGCAGCCGTAATTAAAACTAGACGTCCGTGCTATTCAGTCAGCCACAATCTTGGCATACTCGTCAGCGCTAAGCAGGTCAGGCTCGTCATCCTCAAGCTCGATCTTGAAAATCCAGCCCTCGCCGTACGGATCGTCCGTCACAATGCTCGGATCGTCCGCAGCCTCGTTGTTGACGTAGCGGATGGTGCCAGCCACCGGCGAGACCAGCGCGGTGACCGCCTTGGAGGATTCGAATTCCGCCACTTCGTCGCCAGCTTCGACCTGCGTACCGACTTCAGGCAAATCGATGTACACGAGTTCGCCGAACTGTTCGGTGGCGTATTCGGTAACGCCCACCATGGCGGGTTCAACGGAGGAATCCACCCACACGTGCTCGTCGGAGTATTCGAGGTGCTCGGGCACGTCGAGGTTCACTTTGCTATCGTTTGCTTCGCTCATGCCGCCCATTGTACGGCGTATGCGAACGCCGCGCACCCGCGCCACGCGTAACGGGTCAGCGTACCGGTCCGGATGGCATGGCGCCGACTACCTGCACGATGGTGCCTTCCGGGCAGTTGTCGTAGATCCACTTGGAATCGGCTTCGTACATGTTCACGCAGCCGTGGGAGCCGTAGTGCGCCGGGTCGCCGTGGGCGATGCCGTAATTGTTCCAGCTTGCCGTGTGGAAGCCTTCGCCGCCGTAGAAGTAGCTTACCCACTTCACACCCTTGGACAGGTAGCGCGAGCCGTCGTCGTTCAGGCCGGTCATGTCCTGGATCTGATACTTGAGGTAGATGTAGAAGGTGCCCAGGTCGGTTTCGTGCTTGCCGGTGGTGCCCGTGCACACCGGGAAGGTCTTGACGGCCTCGTCGTTGTGATACACAGTGGCAGTTTGCGCGGTACGGTCCACCACGATGCGGTATTCGCTCTTCTTCTGCACGGTTTTGAAGTTCTGCACGTCGCCGTCCACCGGAATGGTGGCGCCTTGGCCGTTTTTGAGCGCTTCGCCGATCTTCGGTGCGAGCGCCTCCATGTTCTTGACCTTCACGCCGTTCACGCCTTTGACGATGGTGGCCAGCACTTTGCCGCTGTTGTCGACGGCGTCTTCCTGGTCGACCGCGTCCTGGTTGAGTTGGGCTGGGACCTGCTGCTGCACGTAGTTGGTGATGGCGTTGTCATCGTAGGACAGCGAAAGCGTGCCGTGTTCGAGGTCGGCGTCGGTTTTCAGCCATGAGGCCACGACTTCGGCTGGAATCTGGAAGGTCTTGCCTTGTCCGTTGTCCAGCACAATCGGCGCATTCAGTCGCGCGTTTGCCTGGTCGGCCACGTTTTGGGCTTCAGGCAGTGCGACCGGCACGTCGATGGTTTCGTACGTGATCGTCACGCTGCCGCTGTGCCCCGGGTTCGCGATGGCTTTGGCGACCGCGTCGATCACGTTGTCCACCTTCGGGGACCTGCCGCCGCGGCCTTCCACTGCGACGAAGGCGCGCGCGTTGGCATCGTACGATGCGGTGGACGGTACCGCGCGGTCGGTGTCCTGCACGAATTTGTCGGTGACGAACGTCCTGAGGGCCAGCTTGTTGGACTTGGCGTTCAGTGGCACGTTCTTCTTGACGAACGGGTTGACTTCGTTGATGTATTCGAGTGCGCCGTTGGTCTGGTGCTTGGCGGCGAGCAGTTCCGTGACCGTCTTGTCGACGTTGTAGCTCACGCCGAGGTCGCTCAGGCTGCCGGAAGCGTTGTTGCCGTTGCCGTCCTTGATGTTCACGGTGGTGTTCTTCACGGCGGCCGTCACCGTGTTTTTCAGCCGGTCGGCGGTCTGTCCGGCCACACTGGTTCCGCCGAAGGTCACGCCCGGCGCGGCCTTGTCTTGGAAGTACCAGCGTGCGGTGAAGAAGCCGGCGATCGCGGCGACCACCAGCACGGCGAGCACGATTCCGGTGATGATCAGCGGCAGTTTGCGTTTCTTGGCCACGACGGCTTCTCCTTCGACCGGCATGGTGAGCACGGGAATGGCGGGAGCGGGCGTGGATGAGGGCATGTCACCGGTAGGAATGGCACCAGTGGGAACAGCTCCGTTGGGGACAGTTCCGGCAGGCGTGGTTTCGGCGGCACCGGCCGTCGGGAATGACTGGAACGGCTGGGTCTGGTCCGATGCGAAATTCAACGGCGGCATGGTCTCGGTGGCGGCGTTGGACACGTCGTCCTGTTCGGACACATCGGCCACGTCGGCGAGATTGATCGTATCGCCGTTCTCACCAGACTGCGGCGGCACGGCATTCACCCCTTCAAACGAGATGCCGGCGAAACTGTTGTCCGTATCGTTCTGCCCACTTCTATCAGACATGTATGTGGTTTCCTCATTCACTCTCTTAACGGTACATACCATGCAGCATGATACGCAGACGAGTGCCCAAACGAATACCTAAACAAGCTCCCCCGGCAACCGCCCCGAAGACAGGCTCAGCCGATACCACCTTTTAATGGCAGGTCTTGTCACGGCAGGTCGTGGCCGAGCCATTCCTCAATCATGTAGCGTGCGATCGTGGCTTTGCCCGGAGCCTCCATACGTCCCGAAACCAGTTCGCTCATGTATTCATCGCGTGTGACCCAACGCGCCTGCAACGTTTCCTCGCCGTCCACGTGCACGTCGGTGGTGACCGCCACGCCTTTGAACGCCATCATGAGAGACGAGGGGAACGGCCACGGCTGGGAGCCGAGGTATTTGAGTTCGCCTATTTCGATGCCGACTTCCTCTTTGGCTTCGCGCCGGCATGCGTGCTCCAGGTTTTCGCCAGCCTCCACGAATCCGGCCGAAACCGAGTACAGGCCGTTGTTGCGCCATGCGCTGTTGTGCTGCAGCAGCAGACGGTCATCATGGTCGACGATCGCGGTGATCACCGCTGGCTCGATTCGGGGGAACAGCAAACGATTGCCATCCTCATCGTTCGTGCAGTGCTGAGCCCAGCCGCCGAGCGCCGGTTCGACGGGCGCGCCGCACGTCGGGCAGTGACGCTGCCGGGCGTGCCACATGCTGAGCGAGATGGCGGAGGTTGCCTGTCCGGCTTCGCGTGCGCTGGCGTGGGGTGCGAATCCGCGCAGGTCCACCCAGTCGAATCGGGTTGCCGCGCTTTCCAGCAGCGATTTCGCGTTTTCCTGCGATTCATGCGCCGGCACTTCGGCGAACGCGTCGTCCGCTCCCCCGCTGCGAGCCGTCGCAGCCGTAATCGTCGTATCGTTCGGCTGGACGTGCGTCACGTCCACGGCGATGACGTGCTCGCTCAATCGTCCGCCGTACGAGCCGAGGAATATCGCGAGCGCCGATGGGTGCGATTCGAGTTCCGCGGCAACGTACGCGCCTGGCAGTTGGGCGAGGCGCATTTTCACGTTGGCGTAGTCGGCGATGGCGCCTTGGCCGTGCGGCACGGCCACTTTGCCGTCTTTGACGAGGATGACTTTCGTTGCCGGTTCCGCCAGGACTTTGGCGAACAGGTCGGGTTCGCCGCGTCGTGCCACTTCGTAGTCGATGTCTCCTTGGGCGAGTGGCAGGAACGGCAGGGTCTGCGTCAATGCCAGTGGTGAGAACACGCTCATGGTTGTGTTGCCTCTTTCATGCGTGTTATATACGGAATATATTCGTTATACATACGTAGTACATATTTCGTATATACGTTTTATATATTTTCTCTATATCTTGTCGATACGCCGGATGGTCTGCCACAGATAATCGTCGCAGCCGGCTCAGCCGACTCGCTTCACCAGTTCCAGCAACGCGGCGGCCACCTGGTCGGGGTGTTCGTACGCGCTGAAGTGGCCGCAGTCGTCGATCACCGTCATCGTCACGTCGGTTTTCGTCATCGCGTCGGCGACCGGCTTCATCACTGCCGGCGGGCTGGACGGGTCCTTGTCGCCGCAGATTACTGCGACTGGCACGTTGATGTTCGGCAGCACGTCGTTCAGGTCGGGACGGCCAGCGGCCATGCGTTCGCGCCAGGCGATGCCGTCGGCGGGCTGTTCGTTGATCCACGTTTCGAACTGCCTGCAGTAGGCGTCCGACTGTTTCACGGTGGAGTCGGCTTCCGACGGCACGGCGAATCCCATGACCGGCTCGTGTGTGCCGGTCGTTTCGCAGTCGGTGGCGATTGCGACGCGCTTCAATCGCATGTCGGCGGAGTCGGCGTCGGCTTTCGTGTCGCACAGGGCGAGCGCCGCCACCGCTTCCGGATGCAGGCGTTGGATGTCGAGAATCAGGTAGCCGCCCATCGACAGGCCCACCCAGATGGCTTTGCCGTAGCCGGCGGCGTGCAGCAGGTCCACGTACGCGTCCGCCATGCGGTCCAGTCCGTATGGGAACGCGCCGTCGGCGTCCTTGCCGCCGCTGTCTTCGTCGGACGGAATCGGTCCTTCACCGGCGCCGGGCATATCCGGAGCCCAGATCGCAAATGGTTTCACGCCTTGTTTCACAGCTTGGTCGCGTAAAGCCGCCGCGCACTCGTCCCACATGCGGTGGTCCACCGGGAAGCCGTGCACGAGCACCACCGGCGTGGTTTCGGTATCGTTGCCGCCGTCCGTATATATGTTGTTGTTCAGTTCAATCGTCATATTTTTCTAATCCTCCCCTATCTGCCTGTTCGCCTAGTTTGCTTGGCTTTTGCCCCGCTTGCGCGGCTTGTCCTACTTGCCGGTCCATGCGAGCGCCTGCCGCACGATGGTGCCGTAACCATTGGCCATCTGCCCGACGAAGGTGTCGAGCATGTCGTCGGACGAGTCGACCCATTCCACATCGAGCGTCTCGTCCTGCGGCTTGCAATCGCCGGCGATCGGCACCACGTAGCACAGCGCGATCGCATGTTGGCGTGGATCGTAATAGTCGGATAGGCCGGGTGTCGGGAAGAATTCGGCCACGGTGAACGGCTGCAGGCTGATCGGCAGCTGCGGCAGGGCGATATCGCCCAAATCTTTTGCGACGTTGCGCGCCACCGCTTCACGCAACGATTCGTGATAGAGCACACGTCCGGCGATCAATGTGCGTTCGATACCGCCGTCGTCGGTGACGCGCAGCAGCGAGCCGATTTGCGCCACCCTGCCGAGATCGTCGGTGCGCACCGGCACGACCACGACGTACGGAATCGGTATTTCGCGGCGCATGCGGTTGATTTCGTCCGATGGGAGCCATCCCGGAGGGTTGCCCATTCCGCGGATGAAATCCTCCGGCGTAATGTCGTCGAATTCCCCGCGATGGCGGTTGGCGTCGAAATCGCCCTCGTCGGGCACTTCATCATTCATCACTGGCATGGTTCCATTATCACGCACGGCATGTGAATGTCACGTGCTTCCGATTCTTCCCATAGCGCAATCGGGTGCGGCAGTGTGTTTGCGTGGCGTGCGGCTATATACTTTTCGCAAACGGTCTTTCGCAATATTGCGCAGCATTGCACGATATTGTTTTTGAAATCGGCTTATAGCGTAAGCCGGGGAATGGGGAACGCATATGGCAACGCATGCAGTCACTTCGCAGGATTTCAACCAGGTCGTCGAATCCAATGATCTGGTGTTCGTGGATTTCTGGGCCACGTGGTGCGGTCCGTGCCGTGCATTCGGCCCAACGTTCGAGAAGGCAAGCGAGGCGAATCCGGACGTCTATTTCGCGAAGGTGGATATCGATCAGAATCCCGATCTGGCCGCCGCGGCCAAGGTTCAGGCAGTGCCGACGCTGATGGTCGTCAAGAAGCAGCAGATCATCTTCCAGCAGGCCGGCGCGTTGCGCGCTTCCGATTTGGATGATCTGATCAGCCAGGCCAAGGCGTTGGATATGGATGCGGCCGCTTCCGATGGGGACACCGCTTCCAGCGGAGACGCCAAAGTGAAAACGCCAAGTAGTCAGTCGGAACGATGATTCGGCCCGTCGCCTGCGCGTTGCATACGTTATCTTCAAGTTCCTTGGGGTGCGGTAGACTATATGCAGTTGCGCGCATTCCGGCGGAACCCTAGCGGTTGTGCGCCGTGCCCTAGGCACGGAATCCGCCGAGGAATTGTACCCGATGTAGGAGCAGAATGGCTAGCCATAAGAAACATGCCCAACCAACTACGTTTGCCTTGCCGGGCAAATCTCAGATGGTGAAGATTGTCGCAACGGTTGCGGCAGTGGGGCTGTTGGCCACTGGCGGCATCGTGTCGCATAATCTGTACGCCACCGCGGAGAAGTCTCCTGCCAAGCAGGTCACCGCGTATTCCGTCACCGACAGCATCGAAGCCTCCCGTGGCAACGCCCGTGAGGCACTTTCCGGAGATACTTCGTACGTCACCGTGAAGATCAACGGCAAGACCCGCGTGGTTCCCGGCATGCATTTCACCGACGTGAAGTCCGTGCTTGACGCGGGCGACATCACCCTTGATACGGAAGACACCGTTTCCCCGTCTTTGGATACGAAGGTGAACGAGAACACCGTCATCAAGATCGAACGTGCCGGCGCTTCCGTTGAGGTGTCTGATACGGATATCGCATTCAACACGGTCAAGAAGGAGACCTCCAGCCTGCCGAAGGGCCAGGAGAAGGTCGAGACCGAAGGCGCGAACGGTGTTATGGAGACCACGAACCTCGTCACCAAGTCCGGCGGCAAGGTCATGTCTTCCAATATGATCAGCTCTTTCGTGAAGAAGGCTCCGACCGACAAGGTGATCCTCGTCGGCACCGGCTCCTCGTCCACGCCGTCCGCGGCCGCAGCGTCGATCGGCACCACCGTGCCGGCTGGCGAAATGCAGCAGTGGGCTCACGATTATCTGCTGTCCAGCGGCTATTCCGAGGCCGATTTCACCGCCACCGTGTACATCATTTCTCATGAGTCCGGTTGGAATGTCGCAGCCACGAACCCAAGCTCCGGCGCGTACGGCCTGCCGCAGGCGCTTCCCGGTTCGAAGATGGTGAGCGCCGGTGCCGATTGGGCCACCAACTACCAGACCCAGCTTAAGTGGTTCTGGGGCTACTGCGCACAGCGCTACGGCTCCATCCAGGGCGCCTACACCTACTGGCTCGCCCACCACTGCTACTGAGTTTTAGTTTTTCAGACAGGAGAGGCTCCGCACACATTGTGCGGAGCCTCTCCTGTCTTATATGCCTCTTTTATATTTCATATGGAAAGATGCAGGCCATTCATGGCGTTACGGTTGTTTATGCACGCAATTCATTCATCGCTTTTATCGCGGCCCTTTTGGCCATCTTACGCGTGAGCGAACGGCCAGACGCAACGGGCTCGAAAAAGCCGTCATGCTCTTTTTCCACCGTCCATCGCCAACCAAGCACGTTATTTTGAGCGACTCGAATACTGAACGAAAATCCTACACGCCCACTACCTGCCACATTCGTTCCAAGCTCCCTTTTTCAGGATTTTTGGGCTGGATGCATACGTACTCATTATTAGCGTTTATGGACGACTCGCACAGCCTATCAAGATACTGCATATAGTACAGCACTCACATCAAGAGAACTGTACTATATGCGATTTTTCAAGCTGAGCGGAATATTGTTCACTTACTCGCCATCTTTGGCCGTATGATGCGAACCTTTGCGGGGACCGCGCTTGCCGGATACACCCTTTGAGGCATCGGCCACAGCAAAAATGACAACCTTCTCATCCGGGTAGGACTCGCCATCCATGGCGAAATAGGCGATCTGGTCGTCTGCGACCGGCGGGAAAGTGAAATACTTCTGCACCGCTACCAGCACATCGGTGGTACGCACGGTCACGGAAGAAGCCTTTCCTGCAGCGTCAGAGTCGACGCCATCGGCCTTGCTTCGCTTGGTCTTGCAGAACTTGATGGCGTTCTCGTCTTTGGCGTCGCATGCCTGGACTGCGATCTTCTTCTGCTTGTCATTCACCAGCAATTTCACGTATGCCGGGCATCCGAGCGCTTCGGTCACGCCTTTGGAAAAGCGAACGGATGATTCCATGACCGTCATGGTCATCTTATTGGTGGTGGTCTTTTCTCCCACTGCTTCAAATCCGTCAAGAACAGACATGCCAACCCCTTGAAAATATAGGATATTAATTACATGCAATATAATACAACAATTCGCATAAATACACCCTTTTTTCACTAATAAAATAGGGGGTGTCTCCGCTTTCCAGCAGAAATACCCCCTGTATTTCCAAGAATATAGCAATAATTCATAGACTTCATTGAACAAGTTTTCATTGAGATGAATTCAAGGAAATCATGCACCAATAATGTCGAGAATTACCGCGCCATATTTCAATAGTTGTATTTCACATCATTGGTCATTTTGCCACACGGCGTCTGATCGAGCTTCATATCAGCCGTGGCCTTGTCAGACACGGTCACGTCGAACTCGTACGTCACGCTCTTGCCAGGTGCGATGTACGCCATACTGGAGTTCAATGGCTTGCCGTCCATGGTGGCATTGCTACGGTCACGCACATCACCGGTCACGGCGATTGATCCAATCGAACCACCTGCAGGCGCGTAAATCAGCACACGCTGCGCGGATGTGCCACTCGGCGCCACGGGCACGCCACCAACGCCCTTCTGCTCACCACCGAGAATGTAACTCGTGCAGGTAGCCATTTCCGTGGAAGTCATACGGTTGGTCAGCGTGTACTTCACGTGGTAGGTCTTGTCCCCTGTCTTGGTCACTTCGCTGGTACGGTCGATATACCAACCCATCTTCGAAGGATTCTGCTCGCTGATGTAAATGCCCGTTTCCGGATTGGTCTCGCTCTCAGGCGCATTCTTGGCGAGTCCAGCACCTTGGAAGTACTTCGCTTCGTCATCGTGGAACGTGTAGGCGTAGAAGTGGCGGTTCTCGGCCAAATCACCGATGCTTTGCGCCACCTTCATCATCTTGTCCACAGTCATGTTGCCAAAAGCGCCGTCCATCACCATTTGGGCAATGTACTCGAAGTATTCGTCCTGCTGTGCCACAGGAACGTCTTTGTAGATGGTGTTGAGCATGTATTCGGCGGTGTTCTCGCCGGTAAGCACAGTGCCGTTGGACAAAGTGACAGGTCCGTTGATCTCCACCATCTTCTGGATGAACACCGGATCCACGGAAATCAAACCGTCGATGTTGCAGGCATATTGCGAACGCTGCCATGAAGCGTTGAGCATCTCCGCGTTGCGGGAAACATCCGGCACCGCGAAGGTATCTCGCACGTCAAAGGAGAAACCCAACGGCCTGTTGAATACCGCATGTTCCTCAGCGGTGCCGTTGTTGCCATTGACGAACTCACCATTCGGATGGAAGTCCCCCACCGCGATTTTGCCATGATCCGCAGTCATGGTGCCGAGAGAGCCAACCAAGCCGCCGCCGGAACGTGTTTCGGATGTGGTCTGTGCCGCCAGCAAGTATGTGCGGGCACCGTTCTGGCCGAGGAAGGAAGGCAGCATGTGAGTGGCGTTGCTGACCTGCCCGACCAAATCGGCGATATTGTCAAGCTGGTCCTTGCCCTGCTGATAGGCTTTCTTCACCATGCCGATTTTCGGCTCGGCAAGACTGTTATACTGCTTGTTCTGCTGCTGCACCTGCTGGTTGAGCTTGTCGAAGTTGCCTTGCGCATCGGCGATTGGCTGCAGATTAAGTTGCCCTTCCGCACCGGAAAGATTGGCATCGGCAAGCTGTTGCACCGCAGTGGTCAACGATGGCAGTGTCTGCTGTGCAAGGTTGTCCACGACTTCCGTCATGCCTTGCACAGTGGCGATGTCACTGCCGACGAACGGCATTTTCGCAGCCACGTTCCATAGTGAACCGTGCGCAATCTGCTTGGCCTGCGCCGTCTGCTGCTGAGCCTGCGCGATGGACGCCTGCGACGCGGCGGCATCCTTGAGCTTTGCAGGGTCATTGATTGCGGATAGTGAGGATATGGCTTGCGATTCGTGTGCCTTGACGCTTTTTGCCTGCTTATACAGTTGCATACCGAACACTGCGGCAATGGCAAGTAGCACGATCAGCACCGCAAGTACAATAAGCGTCACATTCCGTGCCGTATGTTTTTCCCGTATTGCTTGAGCATGTTGCCCCATGCTTTGCTCCTCAAATCATTAAGCACTCAATTTGACTATTCCAGCGCATTATTGTGCCACATGGCACCCCTTTTTTCGGCCGCCAAATGAAATTTCCCTCTGTTCCGTCACAAGAACAGAGGGAAAATCACAGAAAACCCACTTATTGGCTCAGTACGATCCACGGCCAGTGAAGATTACCATCACGGTTTTGGCAAGAATCGCAAGATCTCCAGCGATGGACCAATTCTCAATGTAGGAGACGTCCAAATATTCGCTTTGCTCCTGTGAAAGATCCGACCGGCCGGACACCTGCCACGGACCGGTGATGCCCGGCTTGACCAGCAGTCGGGCGGAATATAGGGAACCATAGCGGGCCACTTCTTCCGGCAATGCCGGGCGCGGACCGACCAGAGACATATCGCCCTTGAGCACGTTGTAGAACTGCGGGAACTCATCCAAAGAAGTCTTACGGATGAAGTGACCTACCTTGGTGATACGCGGATCATCTTTCATTTTGAAGATGAACCGGTCTTCCTGCCCAGTTTCCTCAGCGAGTTTCTTCTTCAGCTCCTCAGCATTGGTGACCATGGAACGGAATTTATACATTTTGAACGGCTTGCCGTGCAGTCCGATACGGGTCTGAGAGAAGAACACCGGACCGCCATCATCAAGCTTGATGGCGATGGCGACGCCGAGAAGAATCGGAGAGGAAATAATCAGCGCGCACAGTGAACCGATGATGTCCAGCAAACGCTTGATTACGTTCGCAGCTCCCGTGTACTGCGGCAGGGAAGCCAACAGAACCGGCTGTTCCGTGGTGTTTCGCAGATACAAACGGTGACCGCTCACATCCGCCAGGGAGACCGCCAAGGCAAGTTCCATACCCAGCGACTCCACCGCAAGAGAAAGACCATGCAGCATTTCGGAATCACGCGAAAGCACGTCAGCCACATAGACTTCCTGTACACCGAGGCTTTCGCAAATACGTGGGAATGCCGAGTTGAAAGGAATCACCTTGAGTTTGCTGGAGCCTTCGATATTGGCATCCGGTGTGTATGAGGTAACCACATAAGCGTCTTTTGAAGCTGGATCCGCTTCAATTGGGCATACAGCAACTGGTTCGTACCCCCAATTCATGCAGTTGCGCATGGTCTGCAAGGCTTTGTTGATGCCATCGGAAGATCCGATGACCACCGTTCTGTACTTGCAAGAGCCTTTGCTGCGGTGACGATGCAACGCTTGACGCATCTGCCAACGTGCGATGATATCCAAGAAGAAGGCGATGACTGGCGCGATAATCAACGCAGTACGGGGCAATGCAAGTTTGAAAATAAATGCAAGGCTGCAGTATGAGATGATGGTCAGCAACGACGCATTGATGATTTTGGCATACAGCTCATAGCCGTCCGCCATAACATGGCGGTGGTATGTGCCCGCGAATGCCAAGCACAGCAACCAAATCAGGCTGAACAGAATGAGGAAAAGCCAAAACGGCATCACATCGCCGATGGCATCGAAAGCAGCACCGTTGATTACAAGGCTGACGGTCAACGAAAGCAGCATCACTGCCAAATCGATGGCGATCAGGCTGGCGACGAAGGCGAAACGCCACCGGGGAGTCGATTCAGCCTTGCCGCGCCTATGTCCTTCCTTTTCCGCAGGAAACGGGGTATTGGAAAAAGTCATCGGCTCGAACTGCTTTTGCAGACGCTGATTCTGCATGGACGCGTATGCCTGTCGATGCGCATTGGACGAGACGATATGAATCTCTTGAGTCCTCATACCTTGCTCGCCGTTTGGTGCGTCGGATTCACCGGTATTCACGCCTTGCATGTATCTCTCTCCCCTTCAGCTGCATACGGCAAACAATTTACCACAGCCCCCCCCCCAGAAATTAAGAGGGACCTATGGGGGTACCATTCGCTATATCCAAATCCTTCTCCGGTATGGCTTATTCGCCAGCAGTACCTGTATCTGAGTTGTCGTTACCGCCGGTCGAACCACCATTGCCATTGTCGTTCGAATCGCCATTACCACCGTTACCGCCGGTTGAACCACCGTTGCCGTTCGAATCGCCATTGCCACCGGTTGAACCGCCATTACCGTCGTTAGAACCGCCGTTACCGCCGGTCGAACCACCACCGTTCACACCGTTTCCAGAGCCCGGACCAAATTGCCACGTATATGTGTAGCGCCGGTTCGTAGTGCCGTTATTGGTATTCGAATTGGTATTCGACTGGGCATTAGCCGCAGTTTGCTCCGCCACAGACTTGTTCACGCCGTCAGAAGTCGAGGAAATCACCTTCGAAGCGTTCTGCATGGCCGTAACATCAGTGCTTTTGCCATCAAGGAGTTTCTGGGCAGCGTCAATCGCCTTGGCAAGCGCGTCACGTGTCGACTCATCCGCAACCTGGCCTGCAGAACCGTCAAGCAACGTCTTTGCGTCAGCAATGGCCTTTTGCAATGCGGCAGTCGTCTTATTCACTTCCAAAGCTCGCTTGCTGGCGTCCACAGCTGTGGCTGCTGCGGTAACGGCCTTGGTCTGTTCTTTGATATTGCTGATCTGCTTGCTCATACTACGGGCGTGCGCACGCAGTGTGGTTTCGGACAGCAACACCGAACATCCACCGACCGTCTTGAGGTTTTGCGCCTTGGTCACGGCCTGAGCGAGTTGGTCGATTGTGGCGGCATCCGCCACCTGGTTTGCCGCAGTGCCCTGCAGACTGGTTGCCTGTTCGATGGCGTTTTGCAGTTTTTCGTTGGCTTTGGAGTATTTGGATTTCGCCTTCTCACATACCGCCACTGCCGCACGCTGTTCTTTCGAATTGATACGATTGCGTACCACGATGACACCGGCAATAGCAACCGCCACTGCCGCAATCGCAGCAACAATGGCAATAATCTTTCGCTTGTCCGCAGACGGCTCTTTCGGTGCGACCGGAATGGTTTTCAGCGGATCATGTTCCGGATCTTCCGCGGCCAGCTCCTCTAGGTCGGTTATGCCATCCGAAGTGTCAAAGGCCTGAGTCGCTTCGGCGTCCTGTTCATCTGTCGAAGAGACGAGGGGTGGCAAAGTGGCGGTTTCCTCGGCATCGGCTGGTGCAACCGCATCATCGAAATCGATGGTGTCGAGCGGCATACTGGGTATATCCGCGATTGTTGGCGCAGCCGAAACCGGCTGTTCCGTTTGCGCAGGTACGGAGGAAGCGATGGCGCGGGGCTCAGCAAGCGAAGTCTCATCCGCACCATCGGCTTCTTCCGAATCGGTAGGCTGCAATTTGGGGAAGGTCAGCGGAGGAATATCCCAGCTGGTGTCCACCACATCCCGAGATATGTTGGACAAAATACCGTTCATAGACTGGGAATCATCGTTCTCAGTTGCCATACACCCCTCATTCCGTGAAGAAGGAAAACGTCAAATCCTCTTCTTCTTGCCGTTGGCACGATGGCTGCTACGCGGAGCACCATCTTCATGGTAGTAGTAATAGTTGGAGTGGGAGTTGACCTTCTTCGGATCTGCACGGTTGAAGATGAAGCCAAGCACCGGCACCTGCGCGGTGGCGAGCGTGTCGACCGCCTCCTGCAGGGACTTCTTCTCGCACACGTTGCGGCTGACCACCAGCAGAAGGCCCTTGGCCCAACGGCCGAATACCGCGCCATCGTTGGACACCGTCAACGGGGCGGTATCAATAATCACGTAATCGTATTGGGTGAGCGCCTGCTCCACCATGAGCTTCATGGTTTCGGAACCCAGCAGCACGCCAGCGTTCGCCGGCCTCTTGCCGCCAGGCAGAATGTGCAGGTTCGGCTTCCAGTAGCTCTGCACCACGTCCTTCGGGCCCATCTGTCCGGACAGCACGTGCGCCAGACCGGCAGCACCTTCAATACCCAAATGATGGGCGACAGACGGGTGGCGGAGATCAGCGTCGATAAGCAGTACTTTCGCACCATCTTCAGCAAGGGCCACCGCAGTGTTGATAGCCATGGTGGTCTTGCCTTCGGACGGCTGCGCAGACGTGATGACAAGCAGCTGGCCCACGCCTTCGGTGCGGTCGGTCTGCAGGAAGTCGATATTCGTGTGAATACGACGGAATTCCTCGGCAATAGCGCCGTTAGGCCGGCTCACCAGCACCGGACGCTTATCATCAAGCGAAGCGTCCATCGGAACGGAGCCAAGGGAGGATGCTCGGACGATGCCGCGCACGTCGGAAGTCTCTTCAACCTTGGTGTTGAGGAGGTCTTTGATGAGTGCGGCGAACACGCCGATGATGATGCCGAGCACCACACCGACAGCCAAATACAGGGCAGTCTTCGGCGAAGACTTAGACGTCGGGACCTGTGCCTTCTGCACGATGGAAAGCTTCACCGGGGACTTATCTCCGGAGTACAGGTCGCTTTCAATGACGTTCTTCAGCGATTCGGCAACGGAATTGGCGATGTCCGCGGCCTGCTTCGGATCTCCATCCACCACGGCAATGTTCACGAATGCGGTGTCGGTCGGATTGGTGACGGTGACCTGGCCGGCAAGATCCGTCACGGTTTCATCCAAGCCAAGATCATCAATAACCGGCTTGAGCACCTTCGAAGTGGTGGCAAGCGTCGGATATGAGGTGATTTGGTTGGAAATGTAGCTGCCGCCAGCGGACTGCTGGTTAATGTCGACACCATTTTGAGAAGCATTGTAAGTAGCCATGGTCTGAGCCGTAGCCGTATACTTCGCCGGAGCGAGGAAGGTATAGGCGCTCACGCCTGCCACCACCACCACGAATGCAATAATCGCGGTGGCCAGATGCTTACGAATGATTTTGAGCAGATCCATCAGAGTGATGCCGTCATCCGCTTCCTCAACTACCCCTTGCGGTGCGGTAGGCTGCTGTGATATGGCCTGATTTTTGTTCCGCCCTTATAGTGGGGCGGCTTGCGCCGCTTGGTTTGCATGATACCCGGTTTCGGTCCGTTCCGGTGTCCTGTGGCCCAAGGGCTGGTGCAGACGCTTCGAGTCCCCGCCACGAGACCCGCCGGAACGTCGCCAATTCCAGGTCCCTTAAATCCTGGAAGGGCTTGCGTCTAAATCCTGGAAGGGCTTGCGTCGCCAGACGAGCTCGGTCTTGCACGCGCCGTCGGCGCTCCCGGCCATGGCGTTGTCGTACGAGTCGCCGACCGTGCCGGCCGAGGGAAGCATGCCGAATTCCCCGACCCTGGTGGTGCACACGAGGCCGATGCACCGCGCGCCATGGTCGGAACGGTGCACGAGACCGTCCGTGCCGCCATGCGAGGCGGCCCATGACATCGCCTGTTCCAGCGCCTGCAGCGGCAGCCCCCGGTGTCCATGGTGGTGGCGCACGCCCGGCCGGCGATCATGCGGGCGAACACGTCGGCGGCGAACGCCGTGTGGCCGAACGAGCCGTTGGCCATGCGCACGTAGGTGATGTCGGCCACGTGCGGCCGGTTCGGCGCCTCCGCCTCGAACCCGCGTTCCACGAGGTCGGGCCTGCCGCCCGCGCCCCTCGCCGGTCTGGCGGCGACGGGCGTCCTGCCGCGGCGCACGCCGCGGATTCCCGATTCCCGCATGACGTTCATCACCTGGCCGCGGCCGATCTCGGCCGGATCCCAGCCCCGCGCCGACGACCGGGCGTGCGTCTTGCGGTACCCGTACACGGCCATGAAGGAATCGGCATGGATCTCGAGGATGTCGCGGGCCAGCGCCTCGTGCCTGGCGGCCATGCGGCTGACGGGCCTGGATCTGAACATGCGGCAGCCGCGCGGCGTGATGAACCCGCAGTCCAGCGAAGCGGCCAGCACCCCGCGGACCGGCCCGACCCTGGAACGGTCCTTGAATTCGTCGATGTAAGCGACCATCAACGCCGTGCCGGGTCGAGCCGTGCCGCGAAAAAAGCCGACGCCGTCGTCAATATCTCGTTCGCCCGCCTCAATCACGCGACCTCGGCCCGCAGACCCTTCGACTCCGCCATCGCGTCTTCGGCCGACTGCTTGGTCTCCGCCGCGACCGTGGCGTCCGTCTTGTTGCGCCAACGGCGCAGCGTCTCCGGCGCGACCCCCAGATCCTTGGCGACCTGTTCGATCGCCTTGGTCTCCGACGAATACGAGCCGCGCGACTCGGTCAACAGCCTGACGGCCTTCGCCTTGAACTCCGGCGTGTATCTCGTTCCTTTTGCCATGGTTCCATCATCTCCCATCGAGTTAGGGGAAATGCGGAACAAAAATCAGTTCATATCACACCGATTATTTGAAGGATTGGTGACTTCTCGCGTTTTTTGCTAGCCAGTCTTGGGCCACGAAGCACCGGTCGCCTGTATGGCTGTCTGAGCAAGAATTCTTTGACATTCTGAAAGAGTCTCTTCATCACGCATCCGATTAAACTCGACGGCTCTTGTCAGCAACAACTCAATAGCATCGAATTGCTGTGTAAGGTGGTCATGGACGCTCTCCTGATTGTGATACCAATCACAATGGCGTTGCATACGCTTGACAAAAATCTCAATCTGTTTAGCGACACCAGTACGCATACCAGTGCTCTGGACTAGATTGATATGAGCAATCAAAACGCAGGCAAAATCATGAATCAAAGGGTCTGCATCAACCAATTTTAGCGTCTTTGCAAGCTCTTCATCATCAGACAGGAACGCTTTTAAAAGCGCATCAAGAGCTTCTGTTCGCTTGATTGTTTCCCGAGATGGAATCAGCAGACAATTATGACCGAGGTGGTGACGTTTTTTGGACTTCCCGACCGGGAGGAGAACCCCCTTATGGCGAAGTACAGCAAGGAGCAGCGCGACAGGGCCGTGGACCTGTACATCAAATACGAGCACAGCGCCGCGGACGTGATACACGAACTCGGCTATCCCAGCAAGGGCGCGTTGCTGTCGTGGTACGCGGACCGGCTCGAGGAGGAGCGCACCGGCGTCCCCTCCAGGCGCGGGGAACGCTACAGGCGCTACAGCGACGAGCAGAAACAGGCCGCGGTGGACCATTACCTCGAGTACGGCAGGCGGCCCGGCCGTACCATGCGGATGCTGGGATATCCGAAAAGCAAGGAGCTGCTCATGGCGTGGATCGACGAGCTCGCGGCCGCGATCATCGACAGGATCGTGCACCACGGACGTCTGATCGAGTTCACTGGGCAGAGCCGCCGCGTCAGCGAGGCGCTCATGTTCGGCAGGACTCCCGCGGAGCTGACGTCCGGGTCCAAGGAGAAGACAAAGGAACAGGCCGGAGCGCTCCTTGACTAAAACCGAAAATTTTTCGTGACTAATCACGAAACGCCAACTTGACTAAATACACTTCGTCTTGGTCACCACGGCATTGCGTTTGGCGCACCAATCTATCTTCGACCAGCCCATTTCGTTGACGAACAATCCGGTTTCCGGCTGCTTGGGATCATCGGACAGTTCGCCGTTCCATCCGCTCTTGCCGGAATCGGCGAAACTGACATTGTAGAGGTGGCGCTGCTGGCCCAAAACAGACATGGTCTTGATCAGGGAAAGCATGTTGTTCGCGTCGAACGATCCAAACACCTTCTGCATGATCATATGCGCGGATTCCTTGAAGAACGCATCCTGCTGGTTTTGGTCCAGGATGTCGCGATAGACGGTGTTCGACAGGTAATGCGCGGTGTCGGATCCATCAAGCTGGACGCCGTTGCTGAGCGTCACGCCGCCCAGTACGCCGAGCATGCTCTGCAATGCGTACGGGTCGAGAGACATCACACCCTTAATGGTGTCGTTGGCGCCAAAGGACTGCTGCTTCCACACGCCTGCGGCATATTTGGCCGCTATCGGAAAGTTTGGGGACACGGTGGATATGCGAATGTCCCCGCCATAGTTGACACCGAACTGAGAAATCGCATACAGGTCTTCAATCTGCTTGGCGCCTTTAACATTGCCGACGAGTTGGAATTCCGAATCGGAATGGAACTCCCCAACAACAATCTTGCCGTCCTTGACTTCCAACGATCCGACGGAGCCGGGAACACCACCGGCGGCTTGCGCCTCAGCGTTGCTCTGTACCAGAATCAGGTACTTTCCTTCTCCTCCGTTCATCAGTTGGGAGAACATGGATATGACCTTGCTGATTTGGTCGCTCTAATCGGCCAGTTTGGCGAACAAGGTTTTGCCTGTTGACAAAGCGTCACGAACTTTGCCAATATGCGGCGTAGGCGCGTTCTCCAAGGCTTTGGACTGCGTCTGCACTGCCGCGTTCGCCTTCACGATCGCATTCGCAGCCGATGACAACGACTTGATATCCAGTGTATTGCCCGCGGCGCTGTTTTTCTGCAGGTTGGTCAGCGAATCGGATACTGCAGGAATCACGTCATTGGAAACGGTGTCCAAAGCCGTCACGGCCGTGCGCGCGGCTGACAAGTCATCTCCGAAATAGGGAATCACCATACCAATCCGCCACACAATGCCATCAGTCTGTGATCGAGCAGCCTTGGTTTCCTGCTGGAGCTGCGCTGTTTTGCCCGTCAAAGCGGACAAGTCGGAAGTCATATCGGAACCGATATTGGCCGATTGGACGATGGACACCGCTTGGGTGAGGTGTTTCTTCGCTTGCAGCACGCTCCCAACCAACAACGCGCAATAAACGACGATGACACCAAGAATGGCCACCACCGCAATGGCGACCTTCTTCCCCGTACTCCCCTTTGCTTGGCTCTTCACCTGAGCATTATCCGCATGGTTGGCCATGCTTTCCCCTCGTTATTCCTCTTGTATTATTGAGCGATTGCCGTCGCGTTGAGCTTGTCGATGGCGTTCTGCAATTTACTGGTTTGCTTAAGGTATTCGTTCGGATCGGCGGAAGAGGACATAATAGCCATCTGCTGTGAATCGTTCAATGCAGCGGATAGATTCTGCCTGGCATTCAAATCATTGGACTTCACCGTGCCAAGCACGCTTTGGCCCTCATTGACTTTGTTGACCAGATCAGCCTTGGCCACGGAAACGTCACGAGCATTCTTGGAACGTTCCACCGCGGCCTTGGCACTGAGAATCGCTTCGACCTTGTCTCCCAATCGACGAGTGGCCTCGGTAATCTTCTCATCACTGGACTGGTTGTCCTCGACCGAAGCCGACGCATCGCAGCTTGCATCGATTTTCGTCTTGTCGTTGCCCGCATCCACTGCAGCATGCAGTGCCGTCACGGTTTTCGGATCCTGCACCTGGCTCTCCGCAATCTGCAGATCATCAGCAGCACCATCGACGGTTTTCTTCAAGCGTTCCGTATTGGCCTGATAGATGCTCACGGATTGCTGACAGGAACTCAGCACCTCTTGACTGTCGACGTGCTGGCGGAATCCCCAAGCTACACTCGTAACAACCGCAACAACCGCAACAACCGCAACAATCCCCACCAGCTCACGACGGTGACGATATACGAATCCTCGCTGCGCCGCTTCCTCCACAGTCCTCTCGATGCTGCCAATCGAAAGACCTCTGGAAATTCCCTCCCCAGCAAGTCTGTCTTCATCGGTCAGAGGGAAATCGTAGGTTCTTGAGCCACTAGCACCATGAGTCCCATTCGGGGTACGCACTTCCGGCCATTCCCTGAACTCGTTTTCCGCCATGTTCCCAGTATTCCCTTCGTTCTATTTCCATCCGTGCTCCCTCATCCTATACGAATGGCAAGTCATAAAGAGGGAATCCCTCCAATCCAAAAAACATACATAGGGGAGGGTATGATACCGGACAGCAAGTGTCAACCACGTTCACGCATCAAAATGCCTGAAATAATAGGGGGGGGTGGGAGCACGGCCATGGAGGAGAGGAAACGGCTGCTTATCGTCCAAGAAGCCATGGGCGGCTGCGGACGTAACGTCGTGGATATTGTCAACGGCATCGACCACAGCAAATTCGATGTGACCGTCGCCTACGGAACCAGCCGAATGGATGACTACTATCGCAACGCAATCCCCGAAATGGACCAGCACGCGACGCTCATTCCCGTTCCCGAACTGGTCCGAGATCTCTCCATGAGCAATGATGTCAAAGCCTGGCTGCGCATACGTGGGCTCATCAAGAAAATCAAACCCGACATTCTCCACTGCCACAGTTCGAAAGCCGGCATCATCGGACGTTCGGCGGCCTTTGGAAGACATGTGCCAAAGGTGTTTTATACACCCCATGCGTACGCATTCCAAGCATGGGAGTTCTCCGAGTCAAAGAAGCGCTTCTTCGCTTTTCTCGAACGTATGTGCAGCCATTTTCTGACTACATGCACGTTCAACGTGTCGAAGGGCGAGCGCGACATCGCTTTGCAAAATCGGATTGACAAGCCCGATAAGTTCAAGGTCGTGTATAACGGCATTCCCGACATCACGTTGCCTTCACGCGACGAGGCCTTGGAAATGCTGGGCTTGTCCGATCTGCCGCATGGGGCCGTTGTCATCGGTTCCACCGTGCGTCTTGCCAAGCAGAAAGATCCGATGACGTTCGTCCGGATTGCCAAAACAGTGGTCGAGCATAATCCCCTCGCGCATTTCGTCTGCGTGGGAGATGGCGACCTGCAAGATGATGTGTCGCGCTTTGTCGCGGATCATGGTCTCGGCAGCAACGTGCATCTGCTGGGTTACCGTGATGATGCGGAACGTATCGTCACTGCGTTCAACGTGTATCTGCTGACCTCGTTATACGAGGGTCTGCCATATTCGCTAGTCGAGGCATTGCGTGCCGGCGTGCCCATTGTGGCTACGAATGTGACCGGCAGCAACGAGGTGGTGCGGCCTGGCGTGAACGGTTATCTTTTCAACGTCGGCGACGTGGAAGACGGCGTTCGGCAAGTGGAGCGTGTTATTTCCGAGCGTTCCCACGATGGAAAATTCTCCTACGACATCATTCGCAGCACGTATCTCGATAAGTTCACATCGCAACGCATGCTTGACAGCGTGCAGGAAAGCTATCTGGGCTGAACGGATTTTGCACGGGTTACAGAAATTTCCGAATCGACCATCTCTTCGCTAGAAGGTTCCGCAGCATGCCGACCGTCCAGCTTACGGTCTCTTCGTGAAGCGCGATGCCGGCAAACAGCCATACCATGCAATACGTAATTATGCCGAGCATCGTCTGCCATGCGCACCTCATCGCAGGAGCGCCATACAGCAATGTCAGCAAGGCCGCCGTCGCGCATATATGGCGACAGCCTATGTGTGCGAGCCACCCCAGACCGACCAACTCTCGTAGAACCCCGGTGTCTATTTAGAAGTGCAACGCCCATATTGGTCCTGCAATTCTAGCAGTTCGTCGGCAAACGCCTCAGCGGCAGCCTCGCACCAAGATGCTTGCGGCATAATAGTACGGCGATTTGACGATGGTAATCGTCGACACGTTGAAAACGAAGTACCGGCTTGCCCACCCTTTTACCGACGAGGCAGGAGCGTACTATATCTATAAGCAATTAAGAAAAATCTTTCAAAAGAAATAGCGAGCCATGCCCCCTACTTTTCATCCTGATATTGCAGTAATCATCCCTGTGTATAACGCCATACAGTATCTTGACGAATGCCTAAACAGCATTGTCAGCCAAACATATCGCGAATTAGAAATCATTCTCGTTGATGATGGATCAACGGACGGAAGCGAAAAAGTCTGCGACCAATGGTCGGCTAAAGATAATCGAATCTCCGTCATACATCAGTCGAATTCCGGTGAAGCAGCCGCACGTAATACCGGGATTTCACACGCTCATAGCGGACTTATTGCTTGGGTAGACAGTGACGATACGATAGAAACTTCATTCATATATTGAGCATTTGTATAATACGAAAAAAATCATGCCGCTTCTATCGCAATAGCCAATCCGCGCAGTAAACAATCCATCAAACAAGATGGGGAATATGTCTATTCTGGTCAACATGACATTATCCGCGCATGGCTCTATAACGAAATCCCTTCTTATATGTGGTCTTCGCTAGTCGACAAATCCCTATATGACGGTTTGCAGTTCGAATCATTCAGAGTACGTACCGACGCATTAATGATGGGGAAATTATGCACTCGAGCATCGAGAATAGTGGTATATAGCGATAACGGCTATCAGTATCGAGAACACGCTGATTCAACTTCCCATTCCGCTTCTAGTCCTTCAGTGAATCTCAATTCATGGATGGAGTCCGGAGAAAAAGAATATGAATATTTTTCGTCGTTTTTCCCTAATTTCCGCAAGCAGGCCTCTTACCATATCATGCATGAGCTGGTCGTAGTGTACTTCTGCATCAAGCAGCTGCCTGACGGCCATGAGAAAAAGCTTCTATGCCATACACTGCAAAACTAATGGCACGGCACCTACCACACCTGCCATGGGCGCACTTGGGAGCCAAGCGTTTTAGAGAAATGCTGGCAGGACTCAAAGCATTCATACTGTTAACTGTATATCTGATGAAACATTCAAGGAATTACCGATAAATGCAACAACCTGTATTCCACGCAGAAGTTTAAATAGCGTCTCGGCATCAGCACCTCGACGGAACGACACTCAGCAGTGCGTACGACACTGTCTTATGTTCTAAATACTACTTTCATTACTGATGGTAGTGCGCAACTTTTCGGGCACTACCAGATAATTTCCATGCCGAGATACGTTTTCAGGACTCCTTAATAGTTCAGCCGCATCTTTCGAATCGGCAATCTAAATCCACCTTCCCAGATACTGTTCAAACGGCAATTTTATGAGCTTCCTGTCTCAAAGGGAGATTCAAGAAGCCTTCGCTCACAGATGCTTGGCCTTCCTCAACACCCATTCCGTAAGGAATGGGACAAACCATAGACCGAGAAACTGCACACACCGCTTAGTGGATAAGAATGACCCGGCGGAGAGCGGCACATGTCTTAACTGCGCGAAAATCTCACCAAGCCTGGCATGGATTTTCCGATCCGACCAGTCCAGCCCGGATGCGAAATCGAGATCCTCGATGAATTTATCAAAGGTCAAAGCCACGCATTGCCGGTAGTTTTTGCCCACACAGTATTCCATACGCTGCGTCAAGGCCTCCAAACGGTCAAGATTCCTGATGCTGAAGCCGCTATGCGTGATGCTGCTATCCGTGGATACATAGTGGTACAGCCCGTCTGGCAATACATTGATGTTCTTGCATCGGCCCACCACTTGATGCAACACATATTCGTCCTCATGGATGCGACCGACCGGGGAAACGTAGCTGATTCCAGATTGAGGCCGCATACAGTTTATTACAAGCGACCACCAGCCGCCAATCCAATAAGGCACGGCGCAAATATTCCTCAGAAGATACAGCGTCCTGTTTCTCCACAATCGGTTCGCTTCCCTGCCGTACCTTTCCATCAGAATCCTCGCAGATGATGGAGCACACGGACATGTCGGCATCAGCGATGCCAGCATGCAGCCTATCCACATAATCCGGCTCCACATAATCGTCGCTGTCTACGAACGCGACGAAATCACCGTGCATGGCATTCAAACCAGCGTTCCTGGCATCGGACAAGCCGCCATTGGGCTTGTGAACCACTCGGATACGGTCATCCCGCCCAGCCCATTCATCGCACATTCGCGGGCATTCATCCGGGGAACCGTCATCGACCAGAATTATCTCAAGGTGCCGATAGGTTTGTTCTGTTATGCTGCGTACGCAACGATCCAGCGACCGTTCCACGTTATATACGGGCACAATAACGCTGATCAACGACTGTTCGCTCATGTTTCCACCTGTTTGTTCCCTCTACATCTCTAATTACCTTAGCATCTCTAATTACCTTAGAAAGGGATATGGGCTTTGCCGGCCAGTCATCACGATTAGCTTTCCAAATTTGGCCGTTCGCACCCTCTCACACTGTCGAGAGAATCGCCATTAATTACTTTCCGCTAAGCAATATGAAGTTTCCTCTTCACCATATCAGACAATAGAGAACGCTCCTTCTGCCCCAGCAGCAGGCACATATCTACGCACAGCGTAACTAAAGCATATAGGCAGCACGTCAGAATCAATGAAATCCAATTATCAGCGATAAGGCCAAATATGCTCCTAATTCCCCAGCAAGCCACAGCCGCCACTGCAGTAGAAGCGAAATACCGTATATAAATCGGATAGAATTCGAACTTCCTGACATGCAAACATCTAGCCGCATATACAGGCACAAATGTCACATTAGCCAAGAATTCGAATAGAGGTGGAATTGCAGCCACGAGGAACACACCCCATTTCGGCAAAATCTCGATAGAGGTAATCAGCACGACCATGGATATCGCGCTGTAAACAAGCCATCCAATAGAATATTTCTTCAAACGGTTAACAATCAGCGGTAGATTTTGCAATGTCACAGCAACTCCAGAAGCCAGCAATCCTAACATTGTCAATGTGAGCAGCTCGTACAATAGAGTTGTATCTTGACCATGTTGCCATAGACGCATGAAATCATAACCCACAACCAGAAGTACCACAAAAACGATATTGGTGAAGAAGCCAGATACTTTCATACCGGACTTAATATCATCAACTAATTCATCACGCTTGCCCTGCGCATAATATTTTGTCTGTTCAGGATAGAACAGGCTTGCCACAGTAATCGTCAGACTGCTAATCTGATTCGGGACAGTCTGCGCGACAGATAACATGCCCATAAGATATGGACTAACCATAAGATTTGCCACCAATAATTGCAGGCCGAACATCATAATCTGCTGTAACTTAGTAACGACATTCCAGATTCCAGCCTCAAGCATCTCGCGGACACTTGCCCACGATACTAAATTCCAACGAAACGATATATCAGGAAGCAATACACGCGTATAGAATCGATTCATTATTGTCAATACCGCAGACGCCAAGCATACGGCCAGACCTACATAGCAGACTTTCGGAGGCAACATGTCAAAAAGCACAACCATGACTGCTACACGCACAAAAGAAAAAACCAGGTTAGCGATGCTGCTCAGATAAAGTTTGTTTTTTACGAATGTAGCTACAGAATATACTGTGGATATTGTTGTGATGACAAACTGCAAAAATATAAAAGTGAACAGCATCTTCACGTCACCAACAAGGTGGGGAGAGATATTTACCAATTTGTCGAGAAACAGGATTACTGGAATTGCAATTATCGTAAGTGCAAATACCATAACAGCATTGGCCGCAAGAGTGGACGAATAATATCGGTTCGCTTTAAGTTCATTCCCCTCATGATATGCAACCGTAATAAAACGTCCTGCCACTGAGGTAAGTGCAACAGTGAACAGCTGCGCATAACCCACAAACGTGCTGGCCAATCCGACAAATCCATATGCCTCTGCACCGATATTATGCACGACATACGGGGTAAGAAATAAACCGATGCCGATGGAAACCACAAAATTCACCAAGCTCGCAATCATATTTACGAGTAGTTGTTTTTTATCTCTCACAATTCCACCTATTGCTTATTGATTATTTGCCAATATTCAGCAATGCGTTACATCTCTTGATTACACGTTGCCGTCAATATATCTCTTTCACAATTCGTTTCAGATTCTTAGCGATGTTCTCCAGACCGGACATCTTCTTGCACACGTCGTAGAAGTACTGCTGACGCGGCATAAAGGAGTCGATGACTTCGCTCAATAGCTTTCTACGCGGCAAATGCCTGCGGAAACGAATACTTATTCGTTGTGATATGGAGTCGTATGTTAAATGGTCAGTGAGGTCTTCATTGCGTATCCCCTTTCACGGCACCTTTCTCGCCGTATGTCTTGCGTCCCCAGAACAAAAACGGGCAGAGTCGTGTTCCCATATAATTGACCTGATCTTTAAAAGGCAAGTACCGTATGCTACTCCATGGAATTGTACGGAACATCCGGAACAATTCCTTTAGCCTCTTATGCACTTGGGCATCCGACCAATCCAACTGCCTTGCTTTGTATATCGAATCCTTGAGCTGGCTGAAGAACACAGGGAACAGATCCATGGCCCCCTCATCCAGCAGAAAACGCACTTTGCCAATCAACGCTTCGATAATGTCAAGGGATTGCAAGGTATACTTGGTATGCATGATGCTGCCGGTACGTTCGATGTAGTGGTACAGACGTTCCGGCAACAGCACTGCCGTACGTGTCCGTCCGAAAATCTTATATGTCACGAACTCATCCTCATGCAGTTTCCCTACTGGATATCGGAGGTCTTTCCACAGCTGGCACCGATACAGTTTGTTCCACGCCACCACATTGTCCACACCGTTTTCCTCACCACGCTGCCTCATGCAATCTATGCCAGAACATGTCCTGAGCGTGTCCGTTATCGGCGCGTATTCCTTACGACGGACGGGAGCGGTCTGCTCGATGGCGTTTCCGTCAGCGTCCTCATGGAATACCGAGCACATAACGAGATCAGCATGATTCTTCTGTGCGGCGTCGATCATGGTGGCGATGTAATCCGGTTCCACGTAATCGTCGCTGTCAACGAAGGCGATGAACTCGCCAGTCGCCATATCCAATCCGGCATTACGGGCAGAGGAGAGACCGCCGTTGGGCTTGTGAATCACCTGAATACGCGAATCCTTATTGGCCCAAGCATCGCACATTGCCGGGCACCGGTCTGTGCTGCCGTCATCTACCAGAATAATCTCCAAGTGAGCATACGACTGGTTCACCACGCTACGGACGCATCGGTCGAGATACTGTTCCACCCCGTATATGGGGATGATGACGCTTACTAAATCCATAGTGAGTTCCTTCACCGTAGATACCATTTCCATAGCGATGTCATGTTTATAGCGAATGCGATTTTGGTTGACCTGTTAACGGCCGCATTCCTGAGCTCATGCAAATACACATTCCGATATGGCGATGATGCCACATGCCGTACGAAACGCAGCAATTCCGTTTTATCGACCGTTCCCGCAGCTTTGCAGGCATCGTGAATCGCCCACAACGCGTCATTCGCCAACCGCAAATACAGGTGGCATCTGTTCGTCTCACTAATCAGCATATCTCGATAAAACGCCAGATGCTTTCCATGGGCATACTCCAGCTCCTGGGCTTTCCCAAATCGGAATCCCCGGACCAAACTGCCCATATGCTGCCGGTACACGTACAGGCACCGTTGCAGAAAAGCCATACGGATGCCACGAGTGAGCAGATCCAGAACGAACAGCATGTCCTCGCCGAATGCAATATTCTCGGCAAATCGCAAATCCCCGATGCTTGAACGACGATACAGTTTCCCCCAACATTGGTAGAGCAGCTCATCGTTGTCGAGTGCACATAGCTGATTCGCTACGGTTTTCTCATGACGTCGCCGCGTGTCGATTACATTCTGTTGCCGTACGGTTTTGCTTTCTTGCTCGGTGACGCTGCCGTCGGCATGTTCTTCGATGACGTCGTATCCGAATACCACCATATCGGCCGAGTGCGTAATTGCACATCGAACAGCCTCGGCAACTGCCTCACGACGCAAACTGTCATCACTATCCACGAAGGTCACGAATGCTCCCGTAGCCGCATCCAATCCGGCATTACGGGCCGCGGACACTCCTCTGCATGGTTGATGAGTCACGCGAATCCGCCGATCGGTTTGTGCCATGGCGTCGCAGAGTTCCGCCGACCCGTCCGTGGACCCATCGTCGACCAGTATGATCTCAAGGTCCGGGTAGGTCTGCGAGCGCAGACTGTTCACACAATCATCGAGGTAATGTTTCGAGTTCCGTATCGGCACGATGATGCTTACAAGCGGCGATGAGGACGGTTTGGTCTCGTCTGTCATGATCTTTTCGCGTTCCTCACATAGAATTCCTGCAGTTGCGCGGCTACGTCGGACATCTCGTATCCCGCGGCTTTCACTTCGGAGCTTCGGCTTCTTCGTTCGGGCGCGTGTTTGAGTATGTCATCCAATCGTGTTGCCCAAGCGTCCGGTCCGTTTCCCAGACGTTCGAAATGCATGAGGTCGCATACACGGGCCGACTCCGGAACTACGTCAGCGGAACCGAGGCAGGGCAGTCCGGCGCATTGCGCTTCGATGTATACGATGCCCAGTCCTTCGGCGACCGAAGGAAGTACGAAGGCGTCCATGGCCTGGTACAGTTCCGCGACATCGGAACGTTGTCCAAGCAGCTGCACGCATCCATCCAAGTTCTTTTCGACAATTCGACATTCAATTTCGTCACGTAGAGGACCGTCGCCGACCATGACCAGTACGGAGTCTGGGTGAATCGCATGGTAGCGTTCGAACATGTCCAGCAGGAACAGAGGATTCTTCTGTGGCCGAAAACCACCGCAGAATCCGATGACTGTGGTGTGGTCGCTGAGCTTCAATTCGCGACGTGCTTTTTCCCGTGCAGCTGCATTATATGCGAATTGCGCCCTGTCGATACCATTGCGGATCCAAGTGTAAGGCTTGTTCGGGAACATGAAATTCGCCGCCAGATCCGAGCAAGCGAAGTAATGCGTAGGGTATCGGTCGATGTCTTTGACGATGGCTTGGCCTCGCATGTCCCAGAGCAATGCGCGTAGCGGATTCTCGTGGTGTTGGTACTCCTCGATGTTATGGGAGTGCAGGATGCGTAGTCCGATGCCCGCACGCTGGGCATATTTCAATGGCAGCGCGTACGGGAAATTCGCGTGCATGTGGACGCCCATGATTTCGGGATGCTGTCGGAAGAAGCGCGGCAGACATGTGCGTGACCGGATCAGTGAATCCCGTTGTGGCACAAGGACCCGGCATATGTTGCCGCCCATGGATTGGATTTCGTTTTCGAAATGCAACGGCCCGTCATGGTAATCCTGCAGGAAATCGAATTGCACTTTGGTCCGATCCATGTGCCGATACACGTTCATGATGAAGGTTTCGATGCCGCCCAAACCTGTGGTCATGCCCCATTGGAGGATGTGGATAGGCTGCGTCGTCATGGTCTTGTACTCCCCTTGGCATCGTCGATGAGTGTGAAGAGCCGACGAACTTGATCCTCATAGTCGAATCGTCCGCCTTGGAGGTTGGAGCTCAAGGTGGCGCACAAGGATTTGTCGTTCAATAGTCTGATGATGCCTTCAGCCAACGCGGTTTCATCGGGGCGGACCAGAATCCCATCGTGCCCATCGGTAATTTGTTCGCGCGAGCTGGGTATGTCGGTGGCAACGATTGGTTTGGCCAGAATTCTTGCCTCCTGCACTGCTAGACTGTATCCCTCGTATCTGGACGGCTGCACGTAGATGTCAGTCGCGGCGACATATGGGTATGGGTTTGCGACGCGACCTTTCAGTATGAAATGGTGTTCAAGGCCGTACGCGTGAATCATGGTTTCCAGTTCGGCCCGCTGGTCGCCCTCGCCAAGTACCAGCCATGTAAAGTCCAGTCCACGTTGGCGTAGCAAAGCGGCCGCCTTTACCGCGATGTCAATGCCTTTCTGAGAAAGCAATCTTCCCAATGTAACCAATTTGTTGGGACGTTCGGCGAAATCGTCTGGCACCGGTTGCGAGGCCTTCCGCCTGATATCGTCGGCATCCAGCACGTTGTACAGCACCTCGGCCTTATCCGCGTACGCGGAAGCCTGCTCCACGAATCTGTGTTTCACCGATTCGGATACGCAGAAGACTTTGTCGTATCCATGCAGGTATGGCATGGCCAACGGCAGCCATTCCATCTGTTCGTCGTGCATCCACGTCGCATGGAAGTCCGCATCCAGTCGCACGCCGAGCGTAGTGGTCAACGATCCGTAGCCTCGAAAATCGAGCACCGCGTCAAAATGCTCTGTTGGCAAATCATCGATGTGGGAAGAAGCGTAGTCGTACACCAGATTGCGTTTGTCGTTGCTGGCGATGGTTAGGAGCTTGCGCCCGAGGTGGTAGAGACTGCGGCGAATCGTGCCACAGTCAGAAAAGTCATTGACTCCGATGACATACGCGAAAGCGGAAGTGAAATGGCAGTGCCGGACCGCAACCTGATCCGGGAGCATGTTCAGCAAGGGTCCTTGGCGTTCTGCCGTCAACAATGTCACGGAAACCTGGTTGTAGTCCAGATCTTGCAACAAACGAACCAAGGCGATTTCCATTCCGCCATCGCCGAGACCGCACAAGACGGCGATACGTTTACGAGATGCATCAATCACGATATTTTCCCCTTTACGCGGTTCCAGATGGGGTAGAACAGTGACGGGCAGAAGGTTCCGCCAAGGATGCGTATCCAATATCGGGGCGAATGCAATCGCTTCAACGCATGCCACCAGTATTTGCACAGAATCTTCCTATATTCGTCCCGATGCGACGGATCGTTAATGGCGTAGGTACGTAACAGTAGTTCCTCCGCCAAAATAGCATAGGAAGCTAATACTGAGGACCTTGACTCTTTCGGTACGATGGCCATCATGTGTTCGTGTGCCTCCAGACAGGTCGCCACGGATTCCAAGTCCACCTTGTGGGATGTGGAGTTAGGATTATTGCGGTAGTTGTATAGGCACCGGTCAGTGCTCACCGTCACTGCAGATAACGACGCGTATTCCACGTCGAACAGTAAATCTTCGCACATGCTGATTCGCGAATCGAACCGAAGATTCTCCCGCTCAATCAACGCGCGTGAGAAGAACTTGTTCCACACATAGCCTTTCACTCCGGAATAGGCGAGGATGCAATCCAATGCGTCCTTGCGGGAAAGGACGCCGGAAGGAATCCGGTAATCAGGTTCCTGAGCGTGCACGGCGCTTGGGGTGGCGTCAGCCGGCACACTTCGGTAATTGAATATGGCCATCTGCGCATGCCTGTCATGGACCAGCTCAAGCAGTTCCTCGACGGTTTCCTCTTCAAGCCAATCATCGGCATCCACGAATTCCAGCCAATCGCCATCCGCCGCGTCAAGTCCGGCGTTTCTCGCCGCGGAAACGCCGCTGTTGGCACGGTGAATCACCATGACGCGAGCGTCCTTGTCGGCCCATACATCGCATAAGTCGGCACTACCGTCCGTGGAGCCATCATCCACGAGAATCACCTGAATATCTGCATGTGTCTGATGCAACAGGCTGTCGACGCACGTGTCTAGATAGTCGCGCGCATTGTATACGGGAACGATAAGGCTGACCAGTTGGTTCTTCTCGTTCATGGGCGGCCTCCGGACACCCGTTGCAGCATACGGTACGTTCTGGGCGCGAAGGACAGGAACAGCAGTTTAGCCTTTCTTGAAACCGAAACTCTGTCATCATGGAGCACCGGACGAAGAAAATGTCTCATATCGCGCGCAATACGATGGTATATCACGGCCGGCGCGTCACTTTGGAAAATATTGAACAGCACATCGGCACGTCCCTGAAGACGGAAGTAGTCCATGGCTTTTTTGTCGGAGTAGCCATGCTGGGTAAAGTAATCGCAGCATAAGTCAGAAATCTGGATCTCGTCGCACGAATGGTCGTTGAACACGCTCATATGGACGATAGAACCTTGTCTGATGCTGTAATGGTACAGAGGTTCCATCCGTACGAAAATGCTGTTCATCCGCAGGAACACCTGTGTGAGCACGTAATAGTCCTCGCTATTCAGTCCTTCATGAAAGCGAATGCCATGGTCACCTTTGAAAAGCCGAGCGTCGAACATCTTCCCCCATACCGGCCCTGCCAATGACAGGTGGTATAGGAATTGGATCATGGCTTCCTCACTGTCCATGATTCCTTCGGGCGTGCTTCGCGTGTCGGCGACCACACTACCATCCTCCAAATCATGCAGACATGAGCACATCACCACATCCGATCCGCTTTGCTCGTGCCAGCTCAACAGTTCGGAGATGTAGTTTGGTTCCACATAATCATCGCTGTCCACAAAGGTGACCAGATCGCCAACGATGATGTCCAATCCCGCGTTCCTGGCCGAGGCCAGACCTCCATTCTTTTTATGTACCACGCGTATGCGGGAATCGCGGGCTGCCCATTCATCACACAGTTGGGGGCAACGGTCCGGTGAGCCATCATCCACCACAACAATATCCAATTGCTTGTAATCCTGTTCGACGATGCTCTTTATGCATCTGTCGAGGTAGCGTTCCACGCCGTAGACGGGAACAATCACGGAAACTATCTGTCTACCGTCCATCAGTCCAACACCATCCCATTCGAATCGAACGCCTGCAACAATGACAGCCAATCGTTAAGAATCGTAGTCATGTCATAACGTTGAGCGTTGTTCTCACTCATGCTGGAATATTTGACACGCTTGGCGCAATCATCAATCAGCTCATTGATGGCCTTGGCCATGGCGTCGATGTCTTCCAACAGCACGAGGGCTCCGTTGATACCGTCTTCGATGATTTCGGCAGGGCCTGTCGGGCAATCGAAGCTCACCAATGGCAGACGATGTGCTTTAGCCTCGAGCAACACCATTGGCAGTCCTTCGAAGCGGGAGGTCATGACGAACATGGCGGACCGCCTGTAGTACGCGTCCACGTCATCGACTCGACCTTCAAGTGTCAGCCGGCCGTCCAGATGAGCATCATGAATCTTCTGCTCGAGCGACGGTCTGTCTTCGCCTTCTCCAAGAATCTTCCATTGCCAGTCCGGATGGTCCGGCAGCACTTTGGCGGCGACGTCGACCAGCAAGTCGAAGCCTTTCTGGTATGCCAGTCGGCCAGAGCTCAGAATCAGCTTGGAATCCACGTCATATGAGACAGGGCCTTCAGGCGCCTGCATGGGGTTCGGAATGGCAATGACCGGACATCTCAACGTGAGATTGGTCTCGTACAGCTTCTTGTCGGTTTCAGTCAGAGTAACGATGGCGTCCGCGCTGCGGGCGGCCCACCGACGAGTCAACTTACGGTATGGCACATCCGGATTCTGCAGGTAATTAAAGTGTTCCCAGGACACTACCTTTACGCCAGTTTTCCTTTTGAGCGGGAGGGAATACATGTCCAGAATGCCGTCGATGTCAATCACTACGTCGATATGCTGTTTCACAACGATGTTCCACAGTCGTTTGCAGGTATCGAAATAATGTTGGATACCGTGTGTCACCGTCGGATACAGACTGAATCGCTGGATGTTCGAGTCAATCGGGAAAAACGGACTGTCATGCTCCTCGAAAAGGCTGATGAAGGAGATTGTGTAATCAGTGCCCGCCGAAAGTGTGTTGGCGAGCATGATGGACACATTCTCCGTGCCTCCTGAACGGGTGATGTCACCGGAGAAAAAACCGACGTGCATCAGACATCCTCTTTTGCAACGCTGTTCGCGTGCTTTCCGACGCGTCCTTTGATTTTTTTGACATCCCGTTTCCACTGGGACAGGCGCTGGTTCGGGGAGAACACCAGCAAATGCAATACAGGGAATGTGGCCGCTTCATGACGGACCCATGATCCGAAGTCCGGTTCGAACAGCGCCGAAGCAAGCACATAGCCCAGGAAAATCGAAATGGCCAGGAACTGCGTGTCATCCTCAATCTCATCAAGCTTGCCGAACAGGTGCACCAGATACACGGTGACAGCCACTTGGAAGAGGAAGAACGGCAGATACTGAACACCTTTCACCGCCAGCTCGAACGGAATCATCATGCGGACCGCGTTGATCAGATAGTTCAGCAGGAACAATGGCAGGCTCGTGGAGTTGTCTCCACCCACCCAGTTTTTGATGATGGTGACGCTGTCGGCGTCACCTTCTCGGCCACTCAAACTGTAGTCACGGACATCCATAATCTGTTGGTATTCGTCAGGCATGAGCACACTGGCCACCACCATCATCGCGCATACCAACAAGTACATCGTGGCTACCGTGATAGCAATCTTAGCCGCAGGAGGAATCCTGCGAATTTTACGGAAAACCACGAGAATGCAGTAGATGGCAAGAACAAATGCGGCGATCAGTATGTAATACGAACGGAACACCTTGCTCTCAAAATACAGGACCACCGCTGCAAGAACGATTTTCATGAAGGAGTTCTCGATTGGTATCAGCAGTACCAGATACACCGCCATGAAGAACAGGAACTGGATGAAGTCCTTGCCGATGTTGAAAACATAGATATTCAGCAGACCGATACAGGACAACAGGAAAATGGTCTGTACCATATCAGGCTCGGGAAGTCTCAACACCATGAAAAACACAACCAACGTCAGAGATAGACCAAGGAACCAGCTCCATTGGCTCATCGTGGTGAAACTGAAGACGTTAATGTTTTTGAAGAAATTGGCGGCAACGATGTAAGTGCCAGCCCAAGCGTGCACTCCTACATCCTCATTAGCCATGCCCAAAATACGATTGTTGTCATAGAAATATTTCGCCGGGAGCAACATGGTCAGCAGCTTGGCCGCCAACATCACGACAAAGACAAGGATAAGAGTCGCGTTCTTGTTTCGGTTCTCCCACCAACCGCCTTTATCCGCCAGTTCAAGTTCATCGTTCATGAATCAGAATCACCTCAGATGCGTTCGGCCTTGGCTAGCGCATCCACATAGAATTTTTGGAGCCATTCCGCATTGGCTTTGATATCGAACCCCGCATCGGTCACAGTGTCCGCACCGGAAGCGCGATCCGTTCCGGCATATGCGGCATGCTGGTTCAGGATTCGCTTGGCCCATTCCGCTGGAGACTCATCCAAGCCAATGACCTGCACATTGCCTGTCACGTCGCATTGCTTGGGTACGCGGTCGGAAATGGTGCAGGGCAGACCGGATGCCTGCGCCTCGATCATGGTGACCGGCAGCCCCTCATACAGGCTTGGTAGAATGAAGGAATCCATGCCCTGCAAAACCCGGTTCACGTCGGAACGTACGCCGAGGAACCTCACTGCGTCATGCAGACCAAGCTCATCCACCTTGGCCTTGATTTGGTTTTTCAATTCGTCGTTCAGCTCGCCGCCGCCTACGAGCCACAGGACGCTGTTCGGGCACTGCTTGTGGACTTCGGCGAAGATATCGATCAGGAATGTATGGTTCTTCTGCGGGAAGAACCTTCCCACATGTCCAAGCACAAAGGTGTCTGGGTCGGTGACGCCGAATTCGGCACGCACCTTCGTGGCAAGGGATGAATCGTAGCGATAGGCGGAGGTGTCAATCGCGTTGCGCTGCTGAATCACCTTGCTCCGGTTCTTCTCACCGAACAGCCAATCCCCCGCTTCAGTGCCGCATGCGAACATATGTGTGACGTATTTCGGCAACCTCATGCGGAAATACTCGCGGAATATGGATTTCAGGTCGAATCCGACCGGACGGTTGTGCGCGTGAGCGATGCGGACGGGAACGCCCTGCTCTGCAGCTATCCGCAAAGGGAAATAGCTGCGTTCCTCAAGATTCGAATGGATAATCTGGTATTCCGGATGCTGTTGGAGGAAAGCACGGAATTCACGCTTGTACCGTCCGAAATACTGCGGGTACATCGGGCACATGCGGTAGATGCGTCCGCCCAACGCCTCGATCTCATCCTCATAGGCCGCATGGTAATCGCGATTGACCAGAAAATCATAAGTGACCTGCTCGCGGTCGAAATGACGAAGGTAATTCATCATCATGGTTTCGGCACCACCACGGTCCATAACCGTGTCGAGTACCAATACGCGCAACGGGGAATGCTCAGGCATGACGAACCTCTTCCTTGATCAACCGTTGTTCCAAACGCACCACGGTATCGGACGGAATCGGGGAATCGATCACGCAGCCCGCACCGATCACGCAGTTGTCTCCGATGGAGGCGCCTTTGATGATGGTCACATTGCTGCCGATCCAGCAGTGTTTTCCAATCACAACCGGTGCCGTGGAATAGCCTTGGCCTTTGATGGATTCATCCGCGTTGACGAAACGATGGTTGTGATCGTAGATACGCACGTTTTCACCGAAAATGGTGCCGTCTCCGATGCGGATTTCCTCGATGGCATGCACGGCGCAACCGTTGTTGAAGAACACATTGTCGCCGATGGTGATGGTTCCGCCCAATTCAGCGGTGAGCTGCAGTCCCTTACGGAAATGCAACGCCTTGCCCCAACGGATGGATCTGCCGTAAATGACCCTGTACAAAGCTTTCAGTAGCGCTCCGGTAAACCGGTACCACAGCTTCACTACTACCACCGACTCTCCCCCGTTCTACTCACTAGTCCGCTTGGAATAACCACTGAGTGTTCAGTGCTTGCTCTTGGAACGGGAGATGCCCGACTTGGACTTTCGCTTGGAGGAAGAGCCGGCATCCTCATGATCCTCATAGTAGTAATAGCTGGAACGGCCGGCATTGTTCACGGACACCATGTTCAGCACCACGCCCCGGATGGCGGTCTTGGACATGCGGAATTCCTTCACGACCTCACGCAGCGCCTTCTTCTGCGCGACGCCTTGGCCCACGACCAGCAGCAGTACGCCACCCTTTTCCGCGAAAACGGCGGCATCGTTGGCGACCGTCATCGGGGCGGTGTCGACGATGACGTAATCGTATCGTTCGGCGGCCTGGTCAATCAGCTGACGCATGGCGTCAGATCCCAGGATGATGCCGGATGGTGTCTTCTGCTCTTCGGCGGGAAGAACCTGCAGATACGACTTCCAATACGGCTGGATGGCCTCCTTCGCGGAAATCTCTCCGGCCAGCAGGGAGACCAGGCCGACGCCGCTGTTCATGCCAAGGGCCTTGGCCACCGACGGATGGCGCACATCGGCATCGATGAGCAGAACACTCTTGCCTTTTTCGGCGAATGCGGCAGCCATATTCACCGACACTGTGGTCTTGCCCTCGCGAGGATTGGTGGAAGTCACGATAATGACGTTCTGCTGCTTCAAGTCCTTCGGAGTGACGAAGGAAATATTCGTAGTCAGACGGCGGACTTCTTCAGCAGCACGGCCACGTGGCTTGGTGATAACGACGGGGACGCCATTGGACACAGTGTGAGCCTTCGGCACGGATGCAAGCACGGGACCGCGGACAACGGCCTGCACGTCAGAAACGTCATTGACGCCCTTGTCGAACATCTCGCGCAGAACAGCGCCCAGCATCGCGATGATAAGACCAGCAACGATACCGATGGCAAGATTCGCCTGGACGTTCGGCGATGACGCGACCCGAGGCTCCACCGGCGCCTGGATGGTGGCGAAGGAAACCTTGATGTCGGGGCCCGCCATGGCGGAAACCTGCTTCTTCAGTTGCTTTACCAACTCTTTGACAATACGCACGGTCTGTGCTGGATTCGAATCAGTGGCATAAATGTAGACAATGGGAGATGAATCATTAGTTTCCGCCGAAACATTGGAACGCAATGCAGTCGGCGTGGTGTGCAGACCCAAGTTGTCAATAACGGACTGCAGAATCTCATCAGATTGGACAAGATCGGGATACAGGCTGGCCAGCGAGCTGCCATTCGCATATTGCTGCTGGTTCGTCGTAGTCGAGCTTTCACTGGATGATGCGAAATCATACTGCGTCAATATCTCAGTGCTTGCTGTATAGGTAGGTGTGGCGGCGAATGTCGTCCCCGCGACAACGCCCACCACCACGCAGAACAGCACGATTTCCACAATCCAATGCTTCTTGATAGCTCTCAGCACGTCCGAAATAGTCATGTGTTCCCTCTCATTCTCAAACTGAAGCGGGCACTCCACCCCACTTGCCGAGAAACGCTCAGCCATTTCATAAGCTATCTTACCGTTTCCCCCGACAAGGATTGATAGCGGGCTGCGGGTGTTTTCTTGGAGACCGAGCGAAAGGATTATCGTATGTCTGGCCCCGAGGAACGACGGCATGCGGTGGAACTGTACTTCACCACGCCGATGACAACGGCCCAGATGGTATAAAGCACCTGGGTTATCCGACCAGGCCAGTGCCTGGAACACTGGCTGGCGGCGGATCCCCGGTATGCCGGCCATATGACCCAACCCATCATTCCACCGGAGACAAAGGACCAAGGCAGTCGAACCGGTGCCGGGTAGCATGCAGCAGAAGCGGGCCGCCGAACGGCTCGGCGCGGGCGTCGGAGCGGTCCACAACTGGGTCAAGGCGTACCGCGAAGGCGGAATGGCCGCGTTGCAGACCAGAAACAAGAACGCCGCGCAGAACGGCAGATGGATTGGACAGTGTGTTGAACAGGTTCTTAGAGGACGAGTCCCTGTTCGGTGAATTCCTTCGGACTCCGGTATCCGAGGGTGGAGTGGAGTCTTTGGTTGTTGAACCACCACACATAGTCGTTGAGGTCGGAGCGTAGTTGTTCCAGGCTGGTGTAGTGGTTCCGGTATATGAGCTCCTTCTTCAGGAGCCTGTTGGTGGATTCGACCACGGCGTTGTCGTACGGGTTGCCCTTCCTTGACAGCGATCTTCTGATGTCGAACACGTCGAGCAGCTCGTCGATTTTCGCGTTGTCGAACTCGCTGCCCCGGTCCGTGTGGAACACCTCCACCTCGGTCAGGGGGAAGTCGAGCGTGGCGAACGCGGCCATGACCAGGTCGGCGGTGCGGCTCGTGTCGGCGCTGTGGCCGGCGATGCTCCTGTTCGCCAGGTCGATGAGCAGGCACACGTACGCCCACTTGCCGCCGACGCGCACGTACGTCAGGTCACTGGCCAGGTGGGTGCGCGGCTCGTAGCCGTCGAACTCGCGGTCGAGGATGTTCGCGAGCCTGGCCTCGTTAACCCGCGTCTTGTGTGGTTTGAACGTTCTGCGCGCGTACGCGCTCGTCATGCCCCGCCGTTTCATGATGTTGACGATGCGCCTTCTGGAGGCGGTGACGCCCCTCCGCTCCAGCGCGGCCTTGATCTTCCTGGCGCCGTAACGCTCATGGCTGTCGCGCCGGACCGCGTGCACGTCGCCGGCGATCGGGTCCACCCGCCCTGCTTCGGGATGTTCGATCATCCAGTAGTAGGTGGAGCGGGGAACGCCCAGTATTCTGCACTGCGCCGATATCGGATAACGGGAGGCATTGGCCCGTATCACTGCTACTTTCGTGCGAATACCGGCTCCGCCTGTTCTGAAACGTCCACCTCCATCTCCAACTGTCTGTTGCGCTTGCGCAGCTCGACCGGCTCGTTCTGCTCAGGGGTGCGGTTGTCGGCGGCTTTCGTGGAGCCGCTGTTGCGGATGCCCTGGACCCAACGGTGCAGCGTGGAATGCGAGATGTCGTACTCGTCCTTGATCTCGCGCGCCGGCTTGCCGTTCTCGTAAAGCTGCACGATCTGCCGCTTGAACGACTCCTCGTAGTGGCGGGGATGCTTCGGGTCGGCCATCGTCGGCCTCCAATCCCATGTCATTCGTCCCTCATCGGACTGTCTAATACATTGTAGCCAATCCACATCGCTCCATGGACGGCCATGATCCAAAGTGCGCAACTTTTCGGGCACTACCTGCGAGGCATGCGGTCTCCCCACAGCAATTGGCTGATGTCGTCGACCTGGCGGGTGCTCA
>OMBX01000218.1_pt1 | contig 35083 bp, 39 predicted proteins | sample 1644931 | NCBI WGS metagenome assembly OMBX01 (sample SAMEA103958165, study PRJEB25191) | human gut metagenome | biome: human-associated habitat [ENVO:00009003]; feature: intestine environment [ENVO:2100002]; material: feces | place: Germany | collected 2013/2015
TTCTGCGGCGCGGGCGGCACCTTAAAAGCAGCCCGCGCTGCCCTGCACTACTGGGAGGAGCCATGCATCAGCGGCACAAAGGGCAGCGGCACGGTGTTCTTTTCCGGCTGCACCCTCAAATGCTGCTTCTGCCAGAACTATCCCATCAGCGCCGAGGGCCTTGGCAAGGAGATCAGCGTGGAACATCTGGCAGAGATTTTCCTGAATCTGCAGGAGCAGGGTGCCAACAACATCAATCTGGTCACGCCCGGCCAGTGGCGGCCCTGGATCATTGCCGCGCTGGATATTGCCCGGGCTAAGGGCCTGCATCTGCCCATCGTATGCAACACCGGCGGCTACGAAACGGTGGAAAGCGTGGAAGCATGGCGCGGATACATCGACATCTGGCTGGCCGACCTGAAATACGTCTCCTCCGCCCTCTCGGCAGAGCTTTCCTCTGCACCGGACTATTTTGCGCAGGCAAAGCCCGCCATTGAAGCCATGATGGCACAGGCCGGGCACCCGGTGTTCAATGCAGAGGGCATCCTGCAAAATGGGGTCATTCTGCGGCACCTTGCCCTGCCCGGCCATGTTGACGACAGCTTTGCGGTGCTTGACCAGATGGCCGCGTGGAACGATGCAGACCCCGAGTGCTTCATCCCCAGCGTCATGAGCCAGTACACACCGTTTTACAAAGCCGCAGAGCACGGCATCGGACGGCGCATTACCACCTATGAATACCGCCGGGTAATCAACTATGCCATGGACAAGGGACTGGCGCAGGGCTACATGCAGCAGAAGAGCAGCGCAAAGGAAGAGTATACGCCTTCTTTCGATTTGACAGGGGTATGAATTCGTCAAATCTCCCAAAAAAGGCTGATTATTTTCTCTTGCATCCCCGCGGAAATGCTTGCAATCCCATCCGGGCCGGATTATAATGGATACAACGATGTGTTAACAGAACTCTGATGAGCTGTAAATATCAGGAGGAGCGTTATGGAACATTTCAACCCGATCCTTGGCAACGATACCACCGGCCAGAAATTCATCACCTGCGGTGAGATCATGCTGCGCCTGACCCCGCCGAACTACGAGAAGATCCGCATGGCATCCAGCTTCGAGGCCAGCTACGGCGGCAGCGAGGCCAATATCGCTTTGGCTCTGGCAAACCTTGGCGTGGACAGCACCTTCTTCAGCGTAGTGCCCAACAACAGCTTGGGCAAAAGCGCCGTGCGCTGGCTGCGCTCCAACGATGTCCACTGCACCCCCATGATTCTGACCGAGCCGGACGAGACCCCCTCGAACCGCCTTGGCACCTACTATCTGGAGACCGGCTATGGCATCCGTGCCTCCAAGGTCATCTATGACCGCAAGCACAGCGTCATCACCGAGTACGATTTCTCGCAGGTGGATCTCGACGCTCTGCTGGACGGCTTCGACTGGCTGCACCTGAGCGGCATCACCCCGGCGCTGGCCCCCAACTGCCGCGGCCTCATCATCGACATGCTCAAGACCGCCAAGAAGAAGGGCCTGACCGTCAGCTTCGACGGCAACTTCCGCTCGACGCTCTGGACTTGGGAGGAAGCCCGCGACTTCTGCACCGAGTGCCTCCCCTACGTGGATGTGCTGCTGGGCATCGAGCCTTACCACCTGTGGAAGGACGAAACCGACCACTCCAAGGGCGACTGGAAGGACGGCGTGCCCCTGCAGCCCAGCTACGAGCAGCAGGATGAGATTTTCCAGCACTTCATTGAGCGCTATCCCAACCTGAAGTGCATCGCCCGCCATGTGCGCTACGCCCACAGCGGCAGCGAAAACAGCCTGAAGGCCTTTATGTGGTACGAAGGCCACACCTTCGAGAGCAAGCTGTTCACCTTTAACATCCTCGACCGCGTGGGCGGCGGCGACGCTTTTGCCAGCGGCCTGATCTACGCCATGCTCCACGATTACAAGGCCATGGATATGATCAACTTCGCCGTGGCCAGCAGCGCCATCAAGCACACCATCCACGGCGATGCCAACATCACCGACGATGTGAGCTCCATCCGCAACCTGATGAATATGAACTACGATATCAAACGCTGAGTTTCGCCCCCGCGCTTCCGTCTGCCGGGAACCGACCATTGCGCGTCGGCTCCCGGCTTTTTTATGCCGCAATGTGAGGCAAGAAAATAACGGTTCTAAGAAAAAAGCAGCGCCCGCATGGAGATCTCCCGGCGGGCGCTGCTTATTGTATCTTATTGGATTCCGAACGATTTGCCTAAACGGAAGGCCGCGCAGAGCGCTTCTGGCGTTCCTTTTCCCTGTACATCCGGTCGTCGGCTTCGCGGAGGAAGGCAGGCAGATCTTCGACCAGCGGCTGCCAGAACGAGCCGATGGCGGCATCGACGCCGTGGCGGACAAGGGCTTCCCGGAGCTGGTGCACCTTGTCGGCAAAGTCCTCCTGCCCGATGGGGCAGCGCAGCACCACGAACTCATCGCCGCCGATGCGGTATCCTTCGCCGGGGAAGACTTCGTTCAGGGCGTCGGCGGTGCGGCGGATGAGGGCATCCCCGGCCTCGTGGCCGAAGCGGTCGTTGCAGTGCTTGAGACCGTTCAGGTCCATGTAAATGCCGCCGATCTCCCTCAGCGTCCCTTTCTCCCAGCCGCTCAGGTTCTCCATGTAGCGGTTGCGGTTGGAAAGGCCCGTCAGCATATCGATATAACAGAACTTATACAGCCGCTCCTGCGTCTTTTTCTGCTCCAGACTGTTGGTCACGAAGAACTGGATGGAGGACAGCAGCGTGGCGTCTCCCACATGCTCCTTGGGGTTGTCTACCCCCAGAAAACCGGTCACGACATGGTCTCGCAGCAGCGGCACCGCCAGCAGCGAATGAATGTTCTGGGGTGCCAGCACGTCATAGATGAGCTGGCCCTTTTTCTGTTCGAGGTCGGGCAGGAAGTAGACGCCCTCCCGCTCAAACGCTTCGATCCACTCGGCCACTGCTTCCAGCGGGACTTCCTGCAGATTGTCCTTTTCCTCGCTCACGCCCTCCCGCACCGCCTCGTGGGTGTTGACGATGACGTTCCGCTCCCGGTCCAGTTCGAAGATATAGCTGCGGTCGGCGGCAAAGTAATCGCTGATGACCCCCAGCAGCTCGTTGGTGGCCTTGTCGAGGTCCCGCCCGCCGGTGGAAAGCTTCTCCACGCAGCGGTTCAGCACCGTGGCGATCTCCAGCTTTTCGGCGATCTGGGCTCGGCTCGTTTCCAGCCGGAGCATCGCCTCGTTCTGCTCCTTGATGGAGACCAGAAACATCAGGACCATCGCAACGCCGATGGCCAGATCGACCAGCGCCAGACCGTAGTGTACGATCTGGATCGAGATCGCCAGCAGCGGCAGCACCAGATAAGACCCCGTTGCCAGAAACATGCCGCGGCTGATGCGTGCCCTGTATTGCAGCAGCAGACTGCCGTCCAGCGCCATGGCCACCACCGGAACGATCATGGAAATGGGATACCCTGCGCTGCGGTGGTAGACATTGGACGCATCGAACGTATAATACAACCCGGTGAACTGCGATACGACCACCATTGCAAGGCCCACACAGCAAAGGGCCCGCACCACCTTCACCCGCTTGAGGGCTGCGTTTTCTTCCGGCGTCAGGAGCATTGCACAGATGTAGTAGTGAAAAAACAGCAGCGTCAGTTCCACGAGAAAAAAGTTGAGAAAATTGCTGATGCGGACCATCCAGAACCCCAGCAGGTCCGGTCTGCCCCGGAACAGGTTCGTCATCGCATCGCAGAACAGCAGAACCGATGTCGAGACCTGCATCCGGTAGATCCAGTCACGCTTCACCGTCCGATAATATTTTGTGATCCAGAAATACAGACTCGACACCGCACAGAACAGACTGCCCCATAACAGAAGCACACTGTTTACGATCTCGCGGCTCATCCGGTCTCCTCCTTTCATGGAGTTCTTGAAATCTACCCTTATTGTACACGTTTTCCCTTGCGATTGCAATCCGGGCGCAGAAAAAGGGCTGTTGCAAATAACTCCCTCAGTCACGGCTTCGCCGTGCCAGCTCCCTCTCGGAGGGAGCCTTGGCGTAACGGTAAGCGGTGAAAGCCTCCCTCTCAGAGGGAGGTGGCATCGCGTCAGCGATGACGGAAGGAGTTGTGCAACAGCCCCTTTGCGTTATGATTCCATCAAGACAGGATCATCCGGTCGTTGGCGAACTCGCCGCCGCTGGCGATCTGGAACTTGGCCAGCAGGTCGGAGACCTGCAGCTTCTTCTTCTCCTCGCCGGAGACGTCGTAGATGATGTGGCCCTCGTACATCATGATGAGGCGGTTGCCGTACTTGATGGCATCCTTCATATTGTGGGTGATCATCATGGTGGTCAGATGGTTTTCTTCCACGATCTTGGCCGAAAGGGTCAGCACCTTAAGCGCGGTCTTGGGGTCCAGCGCGGCGGTGTGCTCGTCCAGCAGCAGGAGCTTGGGCTTGTTCATGGTGGCCATCAGCAGGGTCAGAGCCTGACGCTGGCCGCCGGAAAGCAGACCCACGCGGGCGGTAAGGCGGTCCTCCAAGCCAAGGTCGAGGCTCTTGAGCAGCTCGCGGTAGCGCTCCCGCTCCGCTTTGGTGATGCCGATGCGCAGCCCGCGCCGCTTGCCGCGGCGGGCCGCCAGCGCAAGGTTCTCCTCAATCTGCATGGTGGCGGCGGTGCCGGTCATGGGGTCTTGGAAGACGCGGCCGATGTAGGCAGCACGCTGGTGCTCACTCAGCTTGGTCACATCGATGCCGTCAATGAGAATCTTGCCCTCGTCCACGGGCCAGACACCGGCCACCGCGTTCAGCATGGTGGACTTACCCGCGCCGTTGCCGCCAATGACGGTGACGAAGTCCCCCTCGTTCAGCTTCAGGTTCAGGCCGTTCAGCGCGGTCTTCTCGTTGACGGTACCGGCGTTGAAGGTCTTGGATACGTTCTGGATCTCAAGCATTTTTTGCACCCTCCTTCTTCTTGGCGGTGGGCTTGGCAAAATACTTGCCCTTCCAATACGGCACCGCGAGGAACACGGCCACGACCGAAGCACTGAGCAGCTTGAGGAGATTTGCGTCAAAGCCGAGGGTCAGCACCAGCTGGATGACGATGTAGTAGATGATCGCGCCCAGCGAAACGGAAACGAGCTTGAGGGCGAAGTTGTGGAAGATGCGGCCGAATACGGCCTCGCCGATGATGACAGCGGCCAGACCGATGACGATGGCGCCGCGGCCCATGCTGACATCCGCAAAGCCCTGATACTGGCTCAGCAGCGCACCGGACAGGGCCACCAGACCGTTGGACACGGCCAGACCCAGCACCACGTTGAGGTTGGTGTTGATGCCCTGTGCGCGGGACATGGCGGGATTGGAGCCGGTGGCGCGGATGCCACAGCCCAGCTCCGTGCCAAAGAACCAGTACAGCACACCGATCAGCACAGCCGTGACGATGATGACCATGATGATGGGGTTGTGCAGGGCGAACTCCTTGACCCAGCGCAGGGAGATGAGCAGATCGTACTTGTCCACATTGATGGACTGGTTTGCCTTGCCCATGATCTTCAGGTTGATAGAGTAAAGGGCCAACTGGGTCAGGATACCGGCAAGGATGGCCGGGATACCCATAAAGGTGTGGAGCAGACCGGTGACAAGGCCGGTGGCAAGGCCGGCCAGCAGCGCGATGAAGAGCGCCGCCCAGACGTTCATGCCGGAGAGCAGACACATGACGCAGACCGCGCCGCCGGTGCCGAAGGAGCCGTCCACGGTCAGGTCTGCCACGTCAAGGATGCGGTAGGTCAGATACACGCCAATGGCCATGATGCCCCAGATGAGGCCCTGCGCACAGGCACCGGGCAGCGCACCGGGCAGATTGGCAAGTCTAGCAAGCAGTTCCAAAATAAAACCTCCAAACGATACACTTTTTTAGGACACCAAAGCGGAGAAGAGCCAAAAATCGCCCTCCTCCGCTATATTTCAGGTGTTTATCCGAGGAATTCAGCCCTCGATGGCCTCGTAGCCTTCCGGCACGGTCACGCCCAGATCATCGCAGATGGTCTTGTTGTACTTCTTGGTCACGCTGGTGTACTCGATGGGCATGGTGGAAATATCGGCCTCGCCGGTCAGGATCTTAGCTGCCATCTCGCCGGTGGTGTGGCCCAGATCGTAGTAGCTGATGGACAGGGTCGCCACGCCGCAGCCCGCGCAGATGCCCTCCTCACCCGCGAAGACGGGCTTCTTGGCCGGGCGGCAGATGCCGTCCACGATGCCGGTGTTGGCGGCAACGGTGTTGTCGGTGGGAAGATAGACGGCGTCGTTCTCGTCGGCCGCCTTCTGGCAGACGGAAGCAAGGTCGTTGGAGTCGGAGAAGGCGTACTGGGTAGCGGTCACACCGGCAGTTTCCAGATACTTCTGGACCTCATCCACCTGATACTGGCTGTTGGCCTCAGCGGAGCAGTAGAGCAGACCGACCTTCTTAACGTCGGGCAGCCACTCGGTGATCATCTCAGCCTGCTGATCCAGCGGAGCCAGATCGGAGGTGCCGGAGACGTTGCCGCCCACGGTGCCGTCGAAGTCGGTCAGACCCAGCGCCACGCCGTACTCGGTGACGGAGGTGCCCAGAATGGGGATGCTGTTGGTGGCTGCCTGTGCCGCCTGCAGGGCGGGGGTGGCGTTGGCCATGATCAGATCCACACCGGCGGAAACAAAGCCGTTGGCGATGGTGGCGCAGGTCGCGGAATCGTTCTGTGCGTTCTGGAAGTCGAACTTCACGTTGTCGCCGAACGCCTCCGTCAGGGCGTCCTCAAAGCCCTGCGTAGCAGCGTCCAGCGCCGCATGCTCGACCAACTGGCAGATGCCGACGGTATAGCTCTGGCCATCCGCAGCAGCGGAACCGGCAGCGGAGGCCGCGGAGGAAGCCGTGGAAGAAGCTGCGGCAGAGCTGGAAGAGCCGCCGCAAGCGGTCAAGGCTGCGGCAGCGCCGCAGACAGCGGCGGCAGACAGGAACGAACGACGAGTGATTTTACGCATAATCATTACTCCCTCAATTTTACATTTCGCGGCCACAGGCTGCCGCGGGAAAGCGTTTTGACAAGCGGGTTTTCTCGTTCCGCTTTACACTCGTGAAGTATAGCACATTTCCTGCCCGAATACAATCCGGCAACAGCCCAAGTTATCGATGGAAGTAATTTTATCTATCAGTTTTTTCGATTGATTCACGAAAACGAACGTTCCTTCGCTCTTGCAGCGCGGACAGTTTTTCCAGTTCTGCGTCCAATCCGCGCAGATTTTCTTCCAACTGAGGCAGAAAGGGCGCGGCGAAGTCGTACCGATAATAAAGCGCTTGCCAGAGTTTTTGCTGCATCCGCCGGATAAACACCGGCTCGAACACCGCTTCCAGCGCCTCCACCCGGTCTTCCAGCGCCATGCACACCTGCGCCCAGCGCACATCCGTAGCCTCCCGCGCCGGGATGTCGTACCGGGCCAGATAGTCCCCCACTTTGGCTGAGATGACCTGCCCGCCGCAGGAGGTCGGCTGCAAAAAGTAGCTGACGCTCCCCTCTTTGGTGATCTCCTGCGCCAGCGGGTAGAGCGCGCAGACCAGCGGCTCGGCGTCGTGGATGGCGCAGCGGCTGTGGGTCAGGAAGGGGCAGTTGTTCCCCTCCTCCCGCACCGGGGCCAGCCGCAGCACGGGCAGATGGCTCACTGCCCCGATGGACGCCTTGCAGAACGCCCGCGCCACCGTCCGGGGCGGCAGACGCAGCCGCGCCGCGATCCGCCACAGGTCAAACCCCGACAGCACGATGTCCTCCCGCCCCCGGCAGCAGTCCCCGCACCCCGCACACGCAAACGAAAACCCTTCGTCCCGCCCCAGCAGCGGCACCTCGCGCGTAAAATCCACCCGCCCGCAAAGGTCGAGCTGCGATTGTTTGAGCATAGAGTGGCCTCCTTTGGCTCCTGAAATAGAAGTTTCCTCTATTATACAAGAAAACCGTCCGTGTGAAAACACACAGACGGCAAATGTTTTAGAATCCTTCTTTTTCGGCTGTCGGCTCGGTCAGAAGCTCCGGGCGGTACTCTCGCAGGATGTTGACGGCTGCTGCTACAGTCTGGTCGATCATACTGTCCAGACAGGGCCGCAAATAGTCCTCCACATTGTAGACCGGAATGATGACCGATATTTTAGGTGTTGTCGTCAATGAATCCTCTCTCATTTCCTCGTGCACTCTATTCCACTTCCTCAGCAAGCCCGCCATTTCAAATCCGTTCCTGCTTTGGGTAAAAAGCAAGTCCCTTCCCCACGCCGCACAGGAGCACGCCAAGCCGTTTCAGCCGGTGATCTTTTGCGCGGGTCAGCACCCATAAAAAATCCCGCCCGCGCTTGGCAATGTAATAGGCGATGCCCTTTGCCCCCTCGCGGCGGTAAATATAGGCTTCGTTGCGGAAAGCCAGTTTATAGCGGCCCAGACGCTCCACGGAATCCACCGCCAGATTGCTTCCGCTGTTGTTTTTCATAGCATGGATGACTCGGCTCTGGCCCACCACATAGCACGGCATTTTCTCCCGTATCGTGATGCGCCGGGTATATTCGATATCATCACCCCAGATAAAGAACTCTTTGACGGGCAGACCCACTGCGCGGATCGTTCCCGCTTTCAGGAACAGCGAGACAAATGTCGCCTGTTCCGCCAGCAGAATGCCATCCCGCAGCAGCTCGATGCGGTCATAGAAGTTCTTCTTGATCTTGGGGCGGTTCATGCGGCATTCCCTGCCGTCCGTCCAAAGCGCCACACTGCTCAGCCAGCCATACTCGCCCTGCAAAAGACGGTCTGCATCCAGAAGCTTCTCCAAAGCCACCGGTTCCGGGAAGCAGTCGTCGTCCATGACCCAGACGAAAGCATAGCCCGCTTCTACCGCCCAGCGCATCCCAAAATTGAAGCCGCCGGCGCCGCCGAGGTTCTCGCCCGTGTTCCGGTAGAAGATCGACGCATCGTGTTGCGCCGCACGCTGCACAAGGGCTTGGGTGTCGTCCGTGCTGGCATTGTCCACGACCAGAATATCACAGGGCATCGTCTGCTTTTGCAGAGACATCAGACATTGCCGCAGCATCTCTGCGCGATTATAGGTCACGACCACTGCCGCGACCCGATTTTTTATTTCGTCCATTGGTTTTGTCATTTTTACTTTTACGTCCAGTTTTTCCGAAACTTGCGCTCAATAAATGCCATGCCCTTTTTCAGCCAATGCTGGCTTTCCATGAACACCACCGGCATTTCGGTATAGGAAATATGATTCGTCTCGACCCACACATCCAGCAACCGCTCCGAAAGAAAACCGAAGACGCGCTTGTTGTATTCATCGTACTCCGACAGGTTGATCTGCCGCTCCGCACGATCCAGAACATCAAAGAGCCATGTACAGTAGTGATCCAGCAGATCCCGGCGCATGATGAACATATTGAACCGGTGCCCTGCCGTCCGCTCCATCACATCGTCGAACGCGCGGACATACTCCGGGTAATGCTCTTCCAGAATCGACCGTACAAGATCCATATCTTTTTTATGGTGCGCATGGGCATACTGCGAATAGGTCGTCTCGATCCAGTAATTTCGCTTTTGCGGCAGGATCACCGGCGCCTTTTCCAGTGCCTCTTCGATCTGGGAACGATTCGCGATCCGGCTTTCCTTGCGGAGCGCGAACCGCTTTCCGGCAAAGTAGCGCCGGTAGTGGACCAGCCCGATGCAGTCCGCGTCCAGATTTTTCCACGCCCAATAGAGCGCCGTCATCTCGCAATAGTACTTGTTCTTTGCGGAAATATTCTCCCCGGTATCGTCACGCAGAGCATTTTCCATTCCGGGGATCCGGACCCCGCCCACCTGAATGGGTGCATAAATATTTTCTCCCGGCAGTGAATACGCCTTGTGCATCGCCACCAGTATTTTAATCTTCTGCATTCCTTTATGTTCTCCCCAATCAGTCCGCACTTTTAGCCTCATAACAGTACTATTCTAGATTATATCATGCTTTGGGCTTCCTATCAAGCCCGAATCAGCGTTCCAGCACACAATAAGGAAGCACACCATTTTTATTATAGATCCCCACAGCCACCAGTGTTTCCAACGCAAAAGCGACCGCCAGCGCCGCCGTCATCAATTTGCGGCGTTTGGAGTCCTCTTCTGCCCGCAGTGCTTCCGGCAGAAGCAGAAACTGCGGTGCCGCGTAATAGTAATTGACCCGCTTCATCAGCGGCAGCACTCCGGAAAAAGCCAGCGCCAAAGTTCCGAGGAGCGTCATATTATACCAGATCACATAATACAAGTTCTCCACCTTGGCTTTGGCCCAGTAATGACCGCAGAAAAGCAGCACGCACAGATTGATGGCAAAGAACATCCATTCAAATCCGTCCTTCGACCATGCCGAACCGAGATAGCGGGCATAGTAAGCCAGCCCGACGCGCGGCATGAGCCACGCTGCCAGCGCTCCCAGCGGACCGGAGAGCACCAATGTCACCCCCACCGCCGCAAACGCACAGCGAGGCTTGACCTCGATGCAGCAGAGAAAATAGCACGGCAAAAGCAGCACCGCCGTTGTGTGAAAAAACATTGCCGCCGCCACGCAAATCAGAAACGGAAGCAGCCGCCGTTCCCGGATGAAGCGGACAGCGACCAGACCAATGCCAATTGCAACGTACTGCCGGATGATGTTCAGGCTCAAAAAATAATTACCGGTCGCCACATAAAGGTAGACCGCCAGCACCGGGCTGCTGCTTTGGGTAAAAATCGCATAGAACACGCAGCCCGCCACGAGAGTCGAAGTGAGAACGATCACCACGCGGAAGTTTCCATTCAGCCAAACGCCCAGTTCCATCAAGGCGCGATACCCCGCCTCGCTGTTATCCAGAACGACGCGGAAAAATTCCGCCGCTTCCTGCGTAGTTCCGGGCAACCCCCACTGGCTCAACCATGGCAGGAGCGGGCCAAATAGTTCATCCCGCAGTGCCTCTCCCCCACCGCCCCGGATCCATTGCAGCTCCCGGAACTCCGGCAGGTATGTATAATAAAAGTCTGTGCCGACACCCCAGCGGGCCGCACTCACGATCAGCAGCGGCAATGCGCAGATCATGTTTTGAAAAAACGCCTGAAGTGCTGTTTCCTGCACCATCTGAGCCTGTAGTCTTTTTTGTCTGTGCCATGTCAAAAGGCAGGACAGAAGCGTTGCCGCCGTATAAATCAGCATCATACCTCTCCGATTTTTCTCATATTGGATCACAAATATTTCTCTTGGAACATTTTTGCCAAAAAGAAAGCCCCCGAAAGGAAACGATCACTCGTTTTCTTTCGAGGGTTCGTCCGCGTTGCGGATGGTGGAGGCGATGGGAGTCGAACCCGAAAAATATCGTTAATTCGTTATTTTTATCTGTCGTAGTTTACGAGTTATCGCTCTTTTCAGAGATTCAGCCATCTCCTGTGATTCCTCGTAATCGGGCGTTAAAAATAAAAGTGGGTGACTAAAGTGGGTACTAATCCTCCCACAGAACCTTATCCAGCACGCCGTCCAGCATGGCCGCGGTGCGCACATCATCGCCTTGGATCAGATGGGCGTACACCCCGAAGGTATCCATCTGCTTGGAGTGCCCGACCAGCGACTTCACCACACCCTCCGGAAGGGTCTTTGCCATCGAGACAAAGGTATGCCGCAGGTTGTAGGGCGGTATATACTTGATCTCGTTTGCCTCGCAGTAGCGCTTCCAGCAATGGCGGTAGGTGCTCTCAGACTGGATGCCAAACACACTCTCTCCCGGAAGGTGTAGCTCGCGCTGGTCAGCCAGCACATCCGCTGCGACCTGTGTCAACGCAAAGGCCCGCACCGCATTCTGGTTCTTGCCCTGCGTGATTTCTCCGTGGATGTTCACGGCCCGGCGGATGCAGACCGAATCTCCACGGACGTCCTGCCAGCGCAAGCCGATCAGCTCACCGGGACGCAGCCCCGTGACCGCCGAGAAGCGGTAGGCATTGATGTATGGGTCGTTCACCCATACCCCTCGATACAGGGTCGTGTTGGTCGAAAACAACGTCCGCAGGGCGTCCGGCTGAAGGATTTCCTTCTCCTGCGACCTTGCTCCTTTGGGGACGTGCAGTGATTCCGGCTGCAACGACGACATCTTCCCCAGCCGCATCCATTTGCAGAAGGCACGAAGGTCTGCACAGAGGTTCATCAAGGACTTCTTGCTCAGCCCGGCAGCGTAGGCCCTGTTCACCACGGTCTGCAATTGCTGCTCCGACAGGTCTTCTACCCTTCTCCGTCCGATCACCGGCTGCACATGGTTCCGCCAGCGGCTCTCCACCGGCCCCCAGTTGGACTGATCGGTGGTCAGCCGCAGCCCCTCGATCCACTGGATATAGGCATTGTTTACCAGCACACGGGTGTTGACCACGCCCTCGTCCAGCCAAGCGTCCGCTTTCCGGTTCGCTTCCCGCTGGCCTGTCCGGCCGGGTTTTGCAGAGCAGAACGCTTTCCGCTCCCCATTCTTTTGCACCTTGATCTGCCAGCGCTGGGCCTTTTCGATCCAGACCGCCGTGTTTGTCCGTCTTCCCATAATACACCTCCAGATATACTTTGACAAGCCCGTCCGGAGATGTTACAATAACCCTACAGGGGTCCTAATCCTGTATTGGTCGGTAACGCCTTCGGGCAAGCCGGTCTTGAGACGCTCTCGGTGTTCCAGCACCGGGGGCGTTTTGCTTTTTCAGGCATACAAACCTGCGCAACGCTTGTAGTCAAGAAAAAGTGAGGTCTCATGCGGGTTTTCGGGGCAAAACATACAGAACATACTCAAACTCTTATCCTGACCCTAAATAGAAGAAAAGAAGAGTATACGCGCGTGAGAATAGCCTTATATTCTTCCCGCGAGGGGTTCTATGGAATTTCGGTAGTCTTTATATGCTTGGTAGTCAGGCTCAGTGAAAGACCTTTCGGCATTCCACCACAAGCCCCTGCACACGGACAGGGACCTTTTTCAGGTCATAGATCTGCGGCTGATGGGCAGGGTTGAAACTCTTCGGGGTCAGGATGACCAAATCCCCTTCCCGGCGGAAGTATTTCACCGTCGCTTCATCCCCGTTGACGAGCACCACGGCCAACTGACCGTTCTCCACTTCGGGCTGCTCCCGGACAAGGATCTGGTCGCCGTCATCCATTCCGGCGGCATTCATGCTGTCGCCCCGGATGTTCAGCCAGAAGTACTTTGCCCCATCAGTCTGCCGGATGGGCAGATAGCCCTCGATGTTCTCTTCCGCGTACATCGGGTAGCCCGCCCGGACGGTTCCGAGCAGCGGCGCTACCTGCAGCGGATTGAAGGGTGTAGCGCCCGGCATTTTGCTCCAGTCCGGCTTTTCGCTCTCGCAGTTTTCAACTGTGGGGGCTTTTTTCTTTTGCGCCAATTCCTTCTCCCGGTTTTCACGCCACGCCATCCGGGCTTCGTTCGCCTGATCTTCTTCGATGGCTTGCCAGTCTTTCCACGCGGCAGAGGCGTCCCCATGGTGCTGTTCCATCAGGTGATCCCACCGAGGGCCGTAAGCGTGATCCTGACGTGCCTCCGGATCGGCATCCCAGTCATAGGGGTCGTCCGTTTCGTCCAGCAGATAGTCCAAGGATACGCTGAAATAATCCGCGATTTTCCGCAGTTGGGCTGTCTGCGGCGTCCGGCCGAGGTTTTTCCATGTGGACACCGTCCCCTTGCTGATCCCGATTTCCACCGCAACCGCCGACGGGCTTTTTCCTACTGAATCACAGAGCTGGCGATACTTGTCATAAAACATAGTTTACCCCCGTAGACTTTGTGCAAATCGTCGAAGTTTACAGAAATGCACTTTTAGGGCTTGAAAAGTCTACTCAAGTGAACTATACTGAGCGCAGCGGTTCACAAAAATAGACTCAAGCCTCATCCTAGCAAGTTGAGTATACCATATCCGTTTATTTTTGTAAACACTTTTCCGCAAGAAAGGAGTACATATACATGAACTTATCGTGGCAAGCGGAGATCTGGGCGCAGATGAGAGACAACGGCATCCGCCGCAGCGACCTCGCCAGCGCCGCAGGAGTCACCCCGGAATACGTCAGCATGGTGCTGAACCAGAAGCGCAACCCCGCCGGGGCTGAGACCCGCTTCCGGGCAGCGCTTCAGAAACTGATTGACGCAAAGGAGTGACCTCCATGATCTTACAACGCGGCAGCTTCACCCAGATCCCCTTCTGGCGGCTGCGGGCCCGGTTCCGCGAATGCGGGATGTTCGACGAGGAAGTCGCGCAGGAAGCCGGGATCACGAACCCGACCTTCAGCCGCCGGATGCGGGGCGTCGCCCCATGGCTGACCAGCGAGATCACCGCCGTGTGCGCGGTGGTCGGCATCCGGCGGGACGAGATCGGTGAATACTTTTTCCCAGATATGAACGAGAAGGAGACAGCATGAGAAAGCAAATCATTCTCACTGGCAGCGTTGCCTTGCTGGCCATCATCGGAGCGGTCAAGGTAGCCGTCAGCGTGGCGCAGGGCGCTTGCACCATCATGGTTCACGCCCTCACTCACTGGGGCGGCTGGGCCCCCGCAGAAGCCGCACAGGCGGCACCCACCATTGTCTTTGTCTTGGCCGCCGGGCTTGCGATGTCCCTGTATGGACTGCACAAAGACAACCAGCGGTACAGCCGCCAGAGCTACGGCAAGGTAGACTGCACCGCCTACCGGGAGCAGAACCGGCGGGACGCCTGATGCGCTGGTACACCGTGTATGACGGCAAGACCGAAGAAGTCCTTGCCAGCGGCACGGGGCCGCAATGCGCAAAGGCCCTGCACCTGACCATTGACAGCTTCTACTGCGCAGTTTACCGGACACTCGCCGGGACACAGCACAAGTACGATTTCTACATCGAAAACATAAAAAGGAGCGAATTGCAATGAAAAGCATCAAAGTCCGGCTCACCTTTACCGAGCCGTTGCTGGGCACATGGCCCAGCAATCAGAATGTCGCCCGCGACTACATCGCCAGCAAATCGCCGGATGCTGCCACCATTGAAGACGAAATCGCCGCCCTTGGCGTGGATGCCACAGCCAACAAAGCGATGACCGTGTTCCCCCGCAGCGCCGACGGCAGACCCATCCTGTACGATTACCAGATCAAGGGCTTTTTCAAAGATAGCTGCGGGATGCTGGCCCGCATCGGTGGCAAGACCGATGCGGGCAAAAAGCGGGCCGTCAACGAGAGTGGCAAACTGACGGCCTACAAGAAGATCATCGATGGCCTGATTTTTATCAGCCCCCGCCAGATTCCGCTGCAGCTCAGCGGGCCGATGGCGGAGTGCCAACGCCCTCTCCGCGCACAGACGGCGCAGGGCGAGCGGGTCAGCCTTGCCAACTCTGAGGAAATCCCCGCCGGAAGCTCCTGCGAGTTTGAGATCCTCTGCATGGATGATACCCACGAGGCCGCCGTTATGGAGTGGCTGGACTACGGCAAGCTTCGTGGCCTCGGCCAATGGCGTAACAGCGGCAAGGGCCGCTTCACCTATGAACTTCTCGCCTGATCGCAAGGGCAAGGCAACGACGCGCTAAGTTTAGCAATGGAAGAGCTGAGCTTGGCACTGCAAGGGCAAGGCGCGGCTTTGTGAGGCCTAGCAAAGGCAAGGCGAGGCGTGGCAATACACCGCGACGGCATGGGAAAGCAGTGGTTGGCATCGCAGCGGCATGGGATTGCCCGGAAAAGATCAGCAAGGGCATTGAGTGGCACAGCTTTGCTTCGTATAGCAAAGGCAATGCTATGCGGTGAATCAGCATCGCGACGGCAAAGATACAGCTCTGAACTGCAAAGCGTAGATTCGACAGAATCTTTTTATAAAAGGAGCGTATCAACATGACATTTGAACTTACCATTCACGGTGAATCCCCCGCCGAACTGCTGGCTGCATTGCAGCAGCTGAGCATCACCTCGCAGCCCCAAGACACCCCGGCGCCGCAGCCGGAAGAGCAGGACACGGCCCGGCAGCAGCCGGAGATCACCCGCCCGGAGGCACCGGCAAACCCTACTGCGGACGAAGCCGCGGCTTCTGCATCGGCGGCGGTCGCCGCACCGGAACCCTCAACGCCCGCGCCCACGCCCGACCCCGTCAGCCTTGACAAGATCCGCGATCTATCCCGCAGCCTGATCGTTCATGGCAAGCGGGACAAGGTGCAGCAGATCATCAAGGGCACCGGCGCTCCCTCGGTCACGAAGCTGCCCCCGGACCGCTACACCGAGGTCTGGGAGAAGCTGGTGGCCCTGAGCGGCGAGGTGGACGAAGATGCCGCCGGTTAAGCACGCCCTGCTGGGGGCTTCCAGTGCGGCCCGGTGGATCGCGTGCCCGCCCAGCGCCCGCGCCACCGAGAACCTGCCGGACGAGGAGAGCGAGTACGCCGCAGAGGGCACCAAAGCCCACGAGGTGTGCGAGGTTGCCCTTCGGCGCAATCTGAAAAACTGGGAGCAGGGCCAAGCCCTTATGGAAGTCATCCCCGGCGGTGCGCTGGGCAAGGATGAAAAGTCCAGCGAGATAATAAGAGCCGCCAACCAGTACATCGACTTCATCCACGAGCAATGGGCACTTTTCCCGCACGAGCCCGGTGTCTTCATCGAGCAGGAAGTGGATGTCAGCCGGTGGGTGCCCGGCGGGTTCGGTACCTGTGACTGCCTGATGATCGGCGACGGCATCCTGCACATCGTCGATTTCAAGTACGGGAAGGGCGTCCCAGTCAGCCCGGTGCGAAACCCGCAGCTCATGTACTACGCCCTCGGTGCCTACGCCCTGTTCGACGGCATCGAGGAGATCGACACGGTGCGGATGAGCATCGTCCAGCCCCGCATCCAAGAGGAACCGGAGACGTGGGAGCTTTCCCTCGCCGACCTGCTGACATGGGCCCGCGAGGTACTGACCCCCGCCGCCCAGATGGCGTGGAAGGGTGAGGGCGAGTTCTGCTCCGGCCCCCACTGCAAAGCCTACTTCTGCAAGGCTTATCCGAACTGCCGGGCATGGCAGGACAAGTACGGCCCGCTGGCCGGGTTTGAACCCCTGCTCCAGCCCGCAACACTGACCGATGAAGAGCTGGGCGACTGGCTCCGGAAGGTACAGGGTCTGGCGCAGTATGCCCGCGACTTGGAGGACTACGCCCAGACTGCCCTGCTGGAGGGCCGCAGCCTCCCCGGCTGGAAGCTGGTGGCCGGCCGCAGCACTCGCAAGTGGGTCGATCAGGACGCCGCCTTCAAGCAGATGGAAGCGGACGGCACTGACGAGGCCATGCTGTACACCCGCACCCCCATTTCCCTGACCGTGGCCGAGAAGATGATCGGCAAGAAGAAATTCGCCGAAACCATGTCTGCCTTTATCACCAAAGCGCCGGGTGCCCCCAAGCTGGCACAGGACAGCGACCCCCGGCCCGCCTACAACCCATTAGAGGGCTTCAAGCCCACGGAGGAATAATCTATGAGCACAAATGAAATTATCATCCCTTGCCGCCTGTCCTACGCCAACATCTGGGAGCCGAAGCAGGTCAACGGCACTGGCGACCCCAAGTACAGCTGCTGCTTGCTCATCAAGAAGAGCGACGCCGCAGTCCTTGCCAAGATCAAGGCCGCGATCGAAGCGGTCAAGAAGGATCCCAAGGCCCTCGCCAAGTGGGGCGGCAAGCTGCCTGTAAAGCTCAAGAGTCCCCTGCGCGACGGCGACGAGGAGAAGGACGACGAGAACTTCGCGGACTGCAAGTTCATTAACGCCAAGTCCAGCGAGAAGCGCCGCCCCCGCATCATTGACCAGCACTGCAACGATGTGCTGGATCAGGAGGAAGTCTACAGCGGCTGCTACGCCAACGTCAAGATCGGCTTCTTCGCCTACAGCGCCAGCGGCAGCAAGGGCATCGGTGCAGGACTGGAAGTCATCCAGAAGGTCCGCGACGGTGAGCACCTGAGCGGCGGCAACAACCTCGACGGCTTCGAGGAGCTGACCGAAGAGGACGACGACCTCCTCAGCTGACCACCATCCACCGGCGGCCCCCGCAAAGGGCTGCCGGTCTTTTTGAAAGGAGGTTTCCCGTGAAGAAGATCATCACGGTGGATATTGAGACCTATTCCCCGCTGGACATCACCGAGGTGGGTGCATATCGATACGCGCAGGACCCGGCGTTTGAGATTCTGCTGTTGGGGTGCATTTCGGAAACCGCCGAAACGCCTCTTGTGTTGGACCTGACCTTCATATCTGAGCCCAAGCGCCGTCTGCGGGAGAATTACCCGTGGCTGTTTGATGCCAGCTACACCAAGCGGGCCCACAATGCTGCGTTTGAGTGGTGGTGCCTGTCGGAGTATCTGGGGCTGAGCTGGTCAGAGCGCATCGACTGGCTCCAGCAGTGGGAGTGCAGCATGATCCACGCCCTCTACTGCGGACTGCCCGCCCAACTGGGCGCGCTGGGGGCCGCGCTGCAGCAGCCGGAGGATGCCCTCAAGATGAAGGAGGGCAAGGCGCTGATCCGGTACTTCTGCTCCCCCTGCAAGCCCACTAAGGTAAACGGCGGGCGCACCCGCAACCTGCCCCGGCACGACCCCGAAAAATGGGCTCTATTTAAAAGGTACAACGGCATGGACGTCATCGCCGAACGGGCCAATGACCGCCGCCTTGCCCACTGGCCGGTGCCGGAGGAGATCCAGCAGCAGTGGCGGGATGACGTGGCCATGAACGCCCGCGGGGTGGCCGTGGACATGGACCTTGTGAACGGAGCGCTCCTCTGTTCGGCCCAGATCACCGCGCAGCAGACTGACGAGTGCAAAGCCCTGACCGGGCTTGAAAACCCCGGCAGCCGGGTGCAGCTTCTGGGCTGGCTCCACAACCGGAGCGTCCCCATGCAGGGGCTGACCAAAGAGGACGTCAGCAAGGCGCTGGCGGGGGACTTACCCCCGGACGTCCGCCGGGTGCTGGAACTCCGGCAGCAACTGGGCAAAACCAGCATTTCCAAGTATGAGACCATCGCGGCCTGTGCCAGCACAGATCACCGGGTACGAGGAACCCTACAGTTCTACGGTGCCTCCCGCACCGGCCGCTGGGCCGGGCGGCTGATCCAAGTCCAGAACCTGCCCCGCACTTACCTCGACCACCAAGATCAGTGGCGGGCGCTTGTCAAGCAGGGGGACGCGGAGAGCATCGAGCTGTTGACCGGCAACGTCAGCGACACCTTGAGCCAGCTCATCCGCACCGCGCTGGTGCCCGGCGGGCCGCGCACCTTCGTGGATGCCGACTTCTCCGCCATCGAGGCCCGGCTGATTGCATGGCTGGCCGGGGAGGAATGGGTGCTGGACGTCTTCCGCACCACCGGAAAGATCTACGAGGCCACCGCAGCCCGCATCTTCGGGGTGCCCTTCGAGAGCATCGTCAAAGGCAACCCCAACTACAAGTACCGGCAGCGCGGCAAGGTCGCGACGCTGGCTCTGGGGTATCAGGGCGGCGTAGGGGCCATGAAGCGGATGGGCGGCGACCAACTGGGGCTGGACGACGCCGGGCTGCAGGACATCGTGGACCGCTGGCGGGGCCAGAACCCGAAGATCTGCAAGCTCTGGCGGAAGATGCAGAACGCCGCGGTTCACACCATCCGCACCGGCAAGACCACCATGCCGCGGGAGGGCGTCGTCTTCCGCAAAGAGATGGACCCTGCGTGCCCCTTCCCCTTCCTGACCATGGAGCTGCCCAGCGGGCGGAAGCTCTTCTACGCCGACCCCGGCGCCACCGAGGACGACCGCATTACCTATAAGGAATGGGACAGCGGCCAGTGGCGGGAGTCCGAGACCTACGGCGGCAAGCTGACCGAGAATCTGACACAGGCCGTGGGCCGGGACTGTTTGGCCTTTGCGCTGGACAACCTCCGCCGCGAAGGCTACGAGGTAGTCTTTCACGTCCACGACGAAGTGGTCATTGAGGTGCCGAAATACGGCTCCCCGGAGGGCGACCTACAGCAGGTCGTCCGCATCATGAGCAAGGTGCCGCCTTGGGCCAAAGGGCTCCCCCTGAACGCCGCGGGCTGGTACGGTGATTTCTTTACGAAGGATTGATGGTGATGAAGAAAACGACATATCCGCCCGACAATTCAAGTACCTTCGCTTGTCTCTGCGGAGCGGTGCCCTACGATGCAGAGAAACACCCCCACGGGGCCGTCGGATTGACCCGCTACCGCAAAAGCAAGTACGCCAGCGACGGCGGCTGGTCGGTGGTCTGCACCCGGTGCGGCAGAGTCGGCGAGCGGGATCACACGCAGGTGGGGGCCAAAAACAAGTGGAATCTGCGGCGGCTCCGGTACGGCCCGCTGAAGGAGGGAAATGAATGAACGCTACACCAATTACGATCAGCGTAGGCGACAGCCGCTGGGCAACGCAGTGGGACCGTTGCTCCCTTACGTGGGAGGATTTCACCGGCGACCTTTTGAATGCCATGCAGAACAACTGCGGCACCGAGACTCACGCCGAGTACAGGGCCCTGCCCAAAGCCGAACAGGACAAACGGAAGGACGTGGGCGGCTTCGTGGGCGGAACCCTGCGGGAGAGCCGCCGAGCACGGGGCTGTTGCACCGGGCGCAGCCTCATCACGCTGGACATGGACAACTGCGCTCCCGGCAGCACGGCCAAGTGGGTGGCCGCCATCGAAGCACTGGGCACCGCAGCGGTCTACTCCACCCGCAAGCACGACCCGGAACATCCCCGGCTGCGGGCCATCTTCCCCACCGACCGGGTCATGCAGCCGGAGGAGTATCAGCCCTGTGCCCGGATGGCAGCCCAGATGCTCGACCCCACCATGGCCGTCTTCGACCGCACCACCTTCGAGACTGAGCGGCTGATGTACTGGCCCAGCCGGAGCGCCGACAGCGACTGGGTCTGCGAGGCCACCGAGGACGGCAACCGCCTCAGCGTGGACGAGCTGCTCTGGTACTACGCCGACTGGCACGACGTCCGGCAATGGCCCAGCTGCCCCTCCGAGCGGGTCACCCTGCCCGGCGGCAAACAGGCCGACCCCACCGCCAAACCCGGCGTGGTGGGGGCCTTCTGCCGAACCTACGACATCCCGGAAGCCATCGAGAAGTTCCTGCCCGGCGTGTATGTGAGCGCGGGAGCCGGACGCCTGACCTACACTGCGGGCAGCACCACGGCGGGGGCAGTCCTCTACGACAACGATCATTTCCTTTACAGCCATCACGCCACCGACCCGGCGGGCGGCAAACTGCTCAACGCATGGGACCTTGTCCGCATCCACCGCTTCGGCGAGCAGGACGCAGATGCCGCCCCCGGCACGCCCACCGCTTCCCTGCCCAGCTGGCAACAGATGCGGGCGCTGGCCGAGGCCGACGGCCCCACGGCAGCGCTGCTCCGGCAGGAGGCCGTGGATCACGCCATGGAGGGCTTTGAGCCTGTCCCCGCCGAAGCCGAGAATCCCGACAAGTGGCAGGAGAAGCTCGACCGCACCCAGAAGGGTGCCATCTCCTGCACGATTCAGAACGCGTGGCTCATCCTCGAACACGACCCGGCGCTCAAGGGCCGCATCTGGGTGGACACCTTTGCCGAGCGTCTGCGCTGCAAGGGCCCCTTCCCGTGGAGCGACAAGCAGCAGGAGCGGGACTGGAGCGACGAGGACGACGCGGGCATCCGCTGGTATCTGGAGACCATCTACCACTTCAGCGGGGTCAACAAGGCCGCCGACGCCGTGGCCCTGACCGGCAGCCGCCATGCGAAAGATCCGGTGCGGGAGTACCTGACCGGGCTGCAGTGGGATGGAACCGAGCGGCTGGACTCTCTGTTCATCGATTACTTAGGCGCGGAGGACAGCAGCTACACTCGCGCGGTGACGCGGAAGATGTTCGTGGCCGCGGTGGCCCGCTGCTTCCGGCCCGGCTGCAAATTCGATCAGATCTGCATTCTTAGCGGCAAGCAGGGCATCGGCAAGAGCCTCCTGCTCAGCCGGATGGGCCGGGAATGGTTCAACGACAGCATCACCAGCTTCGACGGCAAGGAGGCCCGCGAGAACCTGCGGGGCGTCTGGATCGTCGAGCTGGGCGAGATGACGGCCTTCAGCCGCAGCGAGAGCGAAGCAGCCAAGCAATTTCTGAGCCAGACCGAGGATCGCTACCGGGCCGCATATGGCCGCCGGACGGTGCAGTACCCCCGCCGCTGCGTGTTTTTCGGAACCTCCAACGGCTCCGATTTTCTCCGCGACGCCACCGGAAACCGCCGTTATTGGCCCATTGATTGCAGCTTTGAGCGCCGCACGAAGGTGGTGCACGACGATTTGACCCCCGAAATCGTGGATCAGTTGTGGGCCGAAGCCGTTGTCCGCTTCCATGCGGGGGAGGAGCTGATCCTCCGGGATGCGCTCCAGAAGGCCGCTCTGGCCGAGCAGCAAGCCCACACCGAGCGGGACCCGTGGGAGGGCGATGTCCTCGAATTTCTGGCGAAACCCGTACCCTTGGACTGGGCCAAACGCAGCATCGACGCCCGCGTATGCTATTGGGAGACGGACCCGTCCGGCGACATCCCCACCACATCCCGCGCCAGTGTCTGCGTCAACGAGATCTGGAGGGAGATGCTCGACAGCACCGGCAAGACCCCGGATCGACAGCAGTCCAAGCGGATCGCGTCCATCCTGAACACCCTGCCCGGATGGCAAGCGGGCAAGTATCCGCAGCGCTGCGGACCCTACGGCGTACAGCGCATCTGGCGGAAGCTCTCCGAGTAATTCCACCCACAAAATCCAGAGCCGAAACCCGCCGGGCGAACATACAGAACATACCGGCAAGGTCGGCATACAGAACATACAAGGATTTCGGAAAACTTTAAGAAAGCGGAAGAAGACAAGAGCTGAAGAGCAGGTGCAAACATACAGAACATACAGACAACATACAGAGCTGCCGGAAGTCTGTATGTTCAAGAAATTGAGCAGTGATGCGGATTTTCCGGCAGCAACATACAGAACATACATTCTTTTCCCTAGAAGAAGAAAAAGAGAAGAAAATAAGGCGCACGCGCGTACACGTGAGAGCCTTCTATTCTTCCCGCGAGGAATGATAGGGAGGCGCGTATGTTTTGTATGTTTGTATGTTTGCCCCCATTTGGAAAGGAGAAACTACCATGACAAACAAACCTCTGGAAAAGAGCATCGAGAACGTCCTGCGGCAAGCCGTGGAAGACGAGGGCGGCCTGTGCCTGAAGTGGGTCTGTCCCGGACACAAGGGGGTGCCGGACCGGATGCTCCTGTTCCCCGGCGGCATCATCGCCTTTGTGGAACTCAAGCGCCCCGGTGCCAAGGTCAAGGCGGGAGGATTGCAGGAGTGGTGGCGGGAGAAGATCCAGAGCTTCGGCTTCCCCTGCTACGAGATCAGTGACGCGGAGCACGCAAAGAACATCGCTAGCTACCTGAGCACCCAGAGCTTCATGGCGCGGATGGCGAACGCCGACGACGCAGAGAGCGACGACTGACGTGCCGCCTTAAAAGAAACGGAGGTCAAATCCATGCAGCAATTTCACCCGCATCCATACCAGCAAGCCGCCATCGATGCGATTCTGGCCAAGCCCGGCGTGGCGCTCTGGATGGAGATGGGCCTCGGCAAGACCGTCGTTACCCTGACCGCCATCGACCAACTCCTCTACGACCGGCTGGAGGTGAGCCGGGTTCTGGTGGTCGCGCCGAAAAAGGTGGCCGAAGCGACATGGCAGGACGAAGCCGCCAAATGGGAGCACCTGCGGCACCTGCGCATTTCTACCGTGCTGGGCACCGCGAAGCAGCGACTTGCCGCGCTGGCCGCACCTGCGGATGTGTACATCATCAACCGGGAGAACATCCCGTGGCTGGTGCACACGCTGGGCCGGAGATGGGATTTCGACATGGTGGTTCTGGATGAGGCGTCCAGCTTCAAGAACCACGCCGCCCAGCGGTTCAAGGCGCTCAAGGCCGTGCGTCCCCGCATCCACAAGATCGTCTCGCTGACCGGCACTCCCCGGCCCAACAGCCTCCTCGACCTGTGGGCTCAAATTTACCTGCTGGATCAGGGCGAGCGGCTGGGCCGGTACATCACCCACTACCGCCGGGAGTATTTCTGGCCCACCGAGTACAGCTACGAGCCAAGAGCCGGAGCCGCCGAGGCGGTGGAACGCCGCATCAAGGACATCGTCCTGAGCTTCAAGGCCGCCGACCACCTGACCCTGCCGGAGAAGATCCTCGACGACATCCCGGTGGTGCTGGATGCACCCGCCCGGCGGGCCTACAAGAAGCTGGAGCAGGACTATCTGCTGGACGTGGACGGCGAGACCATCACAGCCCAGCAAGCTGCAGCCCTGACCGGCAAGCTGCTTCAATTATGCAACGGCAGCCTGTACGACGAGAGCGGCACCGTCCACCCGATCCACCGCTGTAAGCTGGACGCCTTTGATGAACTCATCGACGCGCTGGGCGGGCAGAAAGCCCTCGTGTTTTACGGCTTCCGCTTCGACGAGGAGCAGCTCACCGAGACACTGAAGGCCCGCCACAGGGGCCTCAAATTTGCCGTGTTGCGCACCGGGCAGGACGCCGCCGACTGGAACGCCGGAAAGCTGGACGTTCTGCTGGCCCAGCCCGCCAGCTGCGCCTACGGGCTCAACCTGCAGCAGGGCGGGCATCATCTGATCTGGTACAGTCTGCCATGGAGTCTGGAGCTGTACGCACAGGGCGAGGCCCGGCTCTACCGGCAGGGCCAGACCCAGAGCGTCATCGTTCATCGGCTGATCGTCAAGGGCGGGGCCGACGAGCTGGTGGTCAAGGCGCTGAACAGCAAGGACCGCGACCAGAACCGGCTGATGCAAGCCGTCAAGACCCACATCCGCGAAGCCAAGAAAGGAGCCGACCAATGAGTGTCCGAGCATTCCGTAAGCTTTCCCGCGCCGAGCGCCGGGGTTTCATCCAGACCATCGAGGACCCCCTCACCCGCCGGGCCTTCGAGATCGTATTTCTCGGCCCCGGCAAGGTCAGTTGGACAAAGGCCGCGCTGCTCTACGGCGGCGGCATCTCCCCGGAGACCCTGCGCGTCTGGGTCTGGAAGGAGCTGCGCTGCAAGTAATTCATAACGTTTTGTCATCAAAACCCATGCTATGCTTTCCGGGAATACACACAGGAGGCAGGGCATGGGTTTTTCAAATGAGCGGATGCGGACGGGGCAGCTCGTCAACTGGTTTTTGCTGGACGGTTTGGAGCTGACCCCGGCGGGCAACCCCATCACCCGTCCGCAGGAGCTGCCCTTTGGAGTCGATCACCTGATCGGCTTTAACGAGCTGCTGACCTGCAAGCACCCGGAGAATACCGGAGTGCATTTCTTCCTCGACGACTACCAGTTCGAGCGCTTCTGGCGGCAGCCGGAGCGGTATGTGGCAGCGCTGGCGCGGTTCCCGCTGGTCATCGGGCCGGACTTTTCCCTGTACACCGACTTCCCCGCCCCAATCCAGCACTGGAACCACTACCGCAATCAGCTTCTGACCGCATGGCTCCAAAACAAGGGCCTCTGCACCATCCCGGCGGCGAGCTGGTCGGATGAGGAGAGTTTCCGCTGGTGCTTCGACGGCATCGCCCCACAGGGAGCCGTAGCCGTCAGCACCGTCGGCTGTCTTGTCCACAAGGACGCCCTCCATGGGCTGCTGCGGGGCATGGAAGAACTGATCCGGCAGACCGATCCAACCGAGCTTCTGGTCTACGGCAAAACGCCGCCGGAAATGGCGGCTCTGCTTCGGGCCAAGGGCATTCCGTGGCAGACGTTTCAGCATAGCATAGCGGCCCGTGTAAGGCCGGGAGAGGAGGCGCTGTAATGGGCGGAAGAGGCAGCAGCATGAAAGGTTCCCAAGGCGTCGGAGGCGGCGCAGGAGCGCCCGCAGCAGCCGCACAGGCGATGCCCGTAATTCAAGCAGCACCCGCCCCACAGGCAGGGCCTCCGACCGGAGCCAACGGGTTCGCCCATTTACCCCCGCAGCAGGTCGCGGCCCTCGAAAAGGCAGCGCAGCAGCAGATGATCCGGGATCCCAAGCTGGCGGCGGGTGTGGCAGACTACATCGACCCCACTCAGCAAGCCAACGGCAAGGCCCTGAGTCAGAACGCCAACTGGGCTATGGCCACCGGATACCGTAAGCTGACCCGCCGGGAACAGGCCATGGTGGACGCCGTGGACAAGCTGGCAAAGCCCATCGGGCAGGAAACCACCCTCTACCGCGCCGACCATGACGACTTTTTGCAGCGGCTGCAAGTCAGCAACTACAGCCGGATGAGCGACACCCAACTGCGCAAGGCGCTGGTGGGCAAGACATGGACCAACGACTGCTTGGAATCCACGGCCTATGACAGCCGGGACAACCCCTTCTGGCCGCAGCCGGGCGGAAACCGCCGGGCGGGCAAAAACGGGCAGGGCGGCTCGGTCTCCGGCAACCGCGAGGTGTTGATCCGGTATCACACGGCCAAGAGCACCCGCGCCGCCTTTCTACAGCCCAGCCAGTCCGAAGCCGTTCTGGCGGTGGGCACCCACCACAAAATCACCGGTGTCCGGTCTACCCGCACCGGGCCCTCGTACACCTACGGCTCCGGCAAAAAGGTCATTGAGCTGGAAATCGAAGTGTGGTAAAATCATGTTGGAGGTATCTCACTATGGCGAAAATTTCCGCGCAGAAGTTGAAAGAAATCGAGGCCGCAGAGCAGAAATTCCGGCCCCTCGACACCCCGAAAACGAGCCGACCCTTCCCCAATCTGGGCATGGAGAAGCCCGCAGCCAAGAAGAAAACCACCAAGGCAAAACCCAAGAAAAAGTAACTCGTAACGTTTTGCTCCTGCGCCCCGTGGTACCCTTGACCGAGAAATTCACGGCCAAGGGAGGGATCACATGGGCGGCAGAGGCGGAAGTATGGGCGGCAGCCATGGCATGAGCGGAGGCGGCGGTGCGGCAAAAGCAGCGGCACCCAAAGCCCCCGCTCAGACCCGCGAGCAGAAGCTGCTGGCCCAGATCAAGGGCAACCCGGCGGCGATTCTGAAAATGAGCGATCAGGATGCAGCAGCTACCGTGACGGCTATTGCCAAGCAGCGCATCCGAACTGATGGCACCCAAAACAACACGTTCATCCAGCGCTATCTGAACGCCGTAGGCTTCAGTGACAGCAAGCCCCAGCTTCTGAGCGACAGTGCATATGAGAAAGCACGCATGAAGGCGAAAGAAGCCTCCATGTACCATGCGGACAAGAATTTCGGGGGCAAGACGGGCGATCACTACAATAAGCAGCTCCAGTCGGGAGATACCATGTTCGCCTCCAACGGCTACTATGGCGGAGGCACCTATTGGGCATGGGGCTCGGCTTCGGCGTCTAGCGGCTACGGGCGGTATCAGTGCAAGGGCTTTCTGAACTCCAAAGCACGGGTGGTAACAACGGATCAACTGGCTAAGATGGGGCGCGCCTTTAGCGCTCGACATCCGAAGACCTATGCCGCGCTGGTTAAGGCACGCGCGGGGTATGGTGGCACGGATGAGACGCTCTATTCATTTTTGGCGGCCTCACACGGATATAACGTTATCCAGAGGGGCTCACGCAAAACGGTAGGCACCTACATGGTCACCTTAGACCGCAGCGCTCTGACGATGTCTACCAAAACGATTAAAAACGCCCAACAGGGCATGATGAACTGGTAAGGAGGAAACCCCATGGCAATTTCCAAAGATGCGGAAAAGCTGATTTCGCAGGTCGAAAAGGGCGAAGGCGCGAAGTATGGCAGAGACGCCCGCAAGTTCGCTGTGGATAGTTGGAAGATTCACACCGGCGAATGGCCCAAGCCCTCCGGCTGGAAGGACCCCTATGCCAAGCTGGACAAGGCCAAGGCGGCCAAGGCAAAGGCCAAGAAGTAACTCATAACGTTTTCCCCTAGGCTCTCTGGTACAATTGCCAGAGAGCCTATTTTATTGCCCGGAGGGATCATATGGAGAGCGTGAAACACCAAATCGAGTACAAACGGCTGGAAGACATCCGCCCCTATGACAGCAACCCCCGGCGCAATGATGAAGCGGCAAAGGCCGTGGCCAACAGCATCCGGGAGTTCGGCTTCCAGTCCCCCATCATCGTGGACAAGGACGGCGTCATCATTGCCGGGCACACCCGGTACAAGGCCGCCCGGAGGCTGAAGATGCAGGAAGTGCCGGTGATCGTGGCCGCGGAGCTGGACCCCGAAAAGGTCAAAGCCCTGCGTATTGCGGACAATTCCACCGGCGAAGTGGCCGAGTGGGACCTGCAGCTTCTGGTGCAGGAGCTGACCGGCATCCAGTACGACATGGCCGACTTCGGCCTGAATCTCCAGATCAGGATCGACGAGGGGATCAAGGAGGACGACTTCACCGCAGAGCCCCCGGAGCAGCCCATCACCCAGCGGGGAGACATCTGGCTGCTGGGCGGCCACCGGGTCATGTGCGGCGACAGCACCAGCCCGCAGGACGTGGAGCGGCTGATGGACGGCAAGCTGGCCGACCTGCTCCTCACCGACCCGCCCTACAACGTCAACTACGAGGGCTCGAACGGCAAGAAGATCGAGAACGACAACATGGCAGAAAGCCAGTTCCGGCAGTTCCTGCTTCAGGCATACAGCCGGGCCTTCGACGCTTGCCGCACCGGGGCCAGCGCGTACATCTTCCACGCAGACATGGAGGGTGAGGCCTTCCGGGCCATGTTCCGGGAGGCGGGCTGGGGTTTGCACGGGTGTCTGGTCTGGGTCAAGAACAGTCTTGTTCTCGGCCACAGCGACTACCAGTGGCAGCACGAGCCCTGCCTGTACGGCTGGAAGCCCGGCGCAAACCACTACTTCGTCAACGACCGCAGCCAGACCACTGTCATCGACGACGCAAAGCCGGACGACCTGCGGCACATGAAGAAGGATCAGCTGCTGGACTGGGCCATCAAGGCGCAGGAGCTGCTGACCCAGAGGCCCAGCAGCGTCATCCGCTGCGATAAGCCGCCCCGCAATGCGGAGCACCCCACCATGAAACCGGTGGTGCTCTGCGGCAAGCTCATCAAGAACAGCTCCCTCCCCGGCCAGCTCGTGCTGGATCTGTTCGGCGGAAGCGGTTCCACGCTGATCGCTTGCGAGCAGCTCAGCCGGGTCAGCTACACCATGGAGTATGACCCGAAGTACGTGGACGTCATCGTCAAGCGCTGGGAGGACTTCACCGGCGAGAAGGCCGTCCGTCTGCAATAACCATTTCCCACCGGGGCGGTTTTCGCTACTCCTTTCCCGCCCCGGTTTCTCTTAGCCAAAACGGCGCACACGCGGGCCAACCTCCTCCCGCAAGGCCCAGCTTCTCTGCGGCCAGTGTGCGCCGTTTTTCTGTTGGAGGTGAACCCTTGGCACGCGAATCTCAAATCAGCAAATGGAACAGCCCCAGCGGGCTGCTGCGCTTGCAGCGGCTGGCCATGCACGGCCTGACACAGGCCGAAATCTGCGAGCAGATCGGGGTGCCGCCGCGCACCTTCCGCCGCTGGTGCACTCAAGACCCCCGCATCGGTAAGGCCGTCAGCGTGGGGGCAGAAGCCGCCCTCGCCAGCGTGGAGAATGCCCTGTTCAAAAAGGCCCAGAGCGGCGACCTCGGTGCTATGTGCTTTTACCTGAAAAACCGTGACCCGGAGCATTGGAGCGAGCACCCGGAGCTGCGCGGCTACGACGGAAAGGTGGTGTTTGTGGATGACATCCCGAAGACGGCAGCTCCCAAATCTGCTGAAACAGCAGTTGAAGCTGAGCAGCCTGATCATCCCTGAATATTACGCGGCCCATACGGCCATCTGGTCCGGCGAGTACAACGAGTATCTGGGCGACGGAGGGCGCGGAAGCCTGAAATCCACCTTTGCCGCCACCGAGCACATCCTGCTCATCATGCGGGTGCCCAACATCCACGGAATCGTCCTGCGCAAGGTGGGCAACACCATCGCTACTTCGGTCTGGCCGGAGTACAACCGCGTCATCGACCGGATGGGCATCCGGCACCTGTGGAAGCAGCAGAAACGACCCTATACCCTGACCTATCTTCCCACCGGGCAGACCATCCAGTTCTACGGTCTGGACGACCCCGGCAAGCTGAAATCCATTGCGGTGCCCTTCGGTTACTTCGGCGTCATGCACTTCGAAGAGTTCGACCAGTACGACGGCCCGGAGGAAATCCGAAACGTGGAGCAATCCGTCTTCCGCGGCGGCCCATTCAGCTTTTCCTTCAAGACCTTCAACTCCCCGGCCATGGCCCGGCATTGGGTCAACCGGTACAAACGGGAACCGAAGCCCCGGCAGTTCCGACACCACACCACCTACCTGACTACCCCCGCCGAATGGCTTGGCCCCCGCTTCTTCGACGACGCCGAGGCCCTCAAGCAGCGGGACCCGGTGGCCTACGCCCACGAATACATGGGCGAGGTTGTGGGCTGCGGGCAGCAGGTATTCGACAATCTGGAGCTGCGGCCCATCTCCCGCGAGGAGATCGCCGGGTTCGACCGCCGGTATTACGGCCTCGACTTCGGCTGGTATCCTGACCCGAACCATTTTGGCGGGATGTCCTACGACCACGCGCGGCAGACCCTCTACATTTTCGAGGAGCACCGGGCCCAGAAGGAGACCGACGCCCAACTGGCCGAGGCACTGCACAAACACCTGCACGATGAGATCATCGGCGACAGCGCCGCCAATCGTTCCATCGCTACACTACGGGATCTGGGCTTTTCCCGGCTGCGGGGCTGCCGGAAGTACGCAGCCCACGGCGGTACTTCCGTCACCGACGGCATGAAGTGGCTGCAAAGCCGCCGCAAGATCGTCATTGACCCGGTGCGCTGCCCGTGGACGGCCCGCGAGTTTTCCGAATACGAATACGCCATCGACAAGAAGACCGGCGAAGTGCTGCCCGGTTACGTTGACGCCGCCAACCACAGCATCGACATGACCCGCTACGCCATGGAGGATGTCTGGCAAAAGAGAGGTGCACAGAACGCATGATAAACCACGCCGACATTGAGCACATCATCGGCTGCAAGACCCTTGTGACCGACCGGATGCAGCACGCCATCGAGGGCTGGTACGACGCCGCCATCGACGGGCTGCCGCTGGACCAGAACCCGGAGACCCTGTCGCTGGACCTGCCCGCCCTGATCTGCGCCGAGCTGGCCCGGCTGACCACGCTGGAGCTGGAAGTCACGGTGTCGGGCAGCCCCAGAGCCGACTGGATCAGCGCCCATCTGCAGCGGATCCTCTCGCCCCGCAGACGCCGGATCTTCACCGTGGCGCTGGCCCTTGGCAGCGGCGTCTGGAAGCCATACCAGAGCGGCACCAAGCTGGGCGTCTCCTTCTGCAATGCCGCCCACTATTTCCCTGTTGCCCATGACGCCGAGGGCAGCCTGACCGAGGGCGTGTTCGTGGACACCCTTCAGGACAACGACAGTTACTATCACCGGCTGGAATGGATGCACGTTCTGGAGCGCCGTCAGGATCTGCGGGAGGAAGAGCTGGCCCAATTGGAGGATTCCGACATTGACCCGCCTACGCAGTTTCCCTGCATCAAGGTGGTCAATCTGGCCTTCCGCAGCTCCACGCAGGACGCACTGGGCAGCCCGGAAGACCTGAGCATCCGCCCGGAGTGGGACGAGATCGAGCCGATCGCTTACCTGACCGGCCTCGAAAAGCTCCCGGTGGGCTATTTCGTGACCCCCATCGTCAACAGCATCGACCCAGACAGCGAGCTGGGTGCCGCCATGTTTGAGCCCGCCCGCAAGCAGATCATCGACGCCGACGAGCAGTACACCCGGCTGGACTGGGAGTATGAGGGTGGCGAGCTGGCCGTGGACACCGACGAGAAGTTCCTCAAGCCCAGCGCCGCCGGGCAGCAGATGTCCAAGGCTCAGGCTCTCCGGGAGTACGGCGTGCCCCCGGAGGCCATCGACAGCACCGCCCCGCGCCACCGGGAGCGGCTGTTCCACGGCATCAACGTCAACACCGGCATCACCGACGGCACGCCCTTCTATCAGGTGTTCGCCCCGGCCCTCCGGGATGGCAGCTATCTGGCCGGGCTGAACCAGTATCTGCGCAATGTGGAGAGCCATGCCGGGCTGAGCTTCGGCGTGCTCTCTCAGGTGGCCGATGTGGAGAAAACCGCCACTGAGATTGTCAGCAGCAAGCAGAAGCTCTATGCCACCGTGTCCGACCTTCAGGCAGCGCTGGAAGAGGCCCTGCGGGGCCTCATCGACGCGCTGGACTACTGGGCCGACCACACCAAGGGTGCCCCCGGAAAGGGCACGCTGAACACCACCTTCAAGTGGGATGACAGCATCATCCTCGACCGGCTGACCGAGATGTCCCAGTGGCAGCAGGAAGTCAGCATGGGGCTGCGCGGCAAGATTGAGTACCGGATGCACTTCTTCGGCGAGGATGAAAAGACCGCCACGCTGGCCGTGCAGCGCATCCAGCAGGAGGCCATGTCCACCGACGTTCTGAAAGGGGTGCTCGACAATGGCGACGGCTAACACAGGGAGGGAAACCTCATGCTGACCCCGGACGAAGTCAACGGCTATGCCGGCCTCATGGCGGCCCCATGGGATGAGCTGAGCGACCGCATCCTCCGGGATATGGTGCGCCGGATCGTCAAGGCGGGCAGCATCACTACCACCGCCCAGTGGCAGAGCTACCGGGCCAAGGCCCTCGGTGCCAGCCGGGCGTATCTTCTCCGGCAGATGGACCAGATCGTGCAGCAGCTAAGCCCGCAGGAGGCCGCTGTGTTTGCGCAAGCCATGAAACAGGCATACGGCATCGACCTCCGCGACGCTGCAGCAGCGGGCCGCACCCTGACCCCGCTGGGCGAAAGCGAGGAGGCGCAGCAGATCCTCCAGAGCGGCTACCGGCGCACCATGAACACCCTGTACAACCTGACCCGGACCCGCGCCGTGATGGGCAACCAGAACCTGTTGGAGACGACCCAGCGGCAGCTCGCCTATCATATGGACATGGCCCACGCCGACGCCCTCAGCGGAGCGTTCAGCTCGGACGATTCCGCCCGGCGGGCCCTGAATGAGCTGGCAGCCAAGGGTGTGGGGGCCATCACCTACCCCAGCGGCCACGTGGACACGCTGGACGTGGTGGTTCTTCGGGCCACCCGCACCGGCATCAACCAGACCGCCGGGGAGATCACCCGCTACAACGCGGATGTTCTGGGCTGCGACCTCATGGAGCTGGACGCCCATGTGGGGGCACGCACCGGCGACGGCGGGCAGAACCTGACCAACCACAGTTGGTGGCAGGGGCAGCTCGTCAGCCGGAGTGGGCGGCACGGCTACCTCTCGCTGGACGACATCGGCTACGGCGACGTCCGGGGCTTCATGGGGGCCAACTGTGCTCACAACTGGTCGATGTACTGGGAAGGGGCCAGCAAACGCAGCTACACCCCCGAACGGCTGGCTGCCATCAATGCTGCTACCGTCTCCTACAATGGCAAGGACATCAGCCGATACAAGGCCACCCAGATGCAGCGCAGCTATGAGCGCAAAATCCGGGCCGAAAAGCGGGCGTTTCTGGTCGCGAAGGAAAGCGGCCAGAAGGACGCAGAAAAGGCCGCAGCGGGCAAGCTGGCGGCCTCTCGTGAGCAGTTGAAGGATTTTCTCGGCCAGACAGGGCTGCACCAGTACCAGCTGCGAGAGAGCGTGCCCGGCTTCGGTCGCAGCGAAGCGGCCAGCGCTGCCGCACAGGCGAAGAAATGAGCGCGGCTGGACTTCCCTGCCGCGCTGTGATATAATGCAGCCAAAAAGGGAGGCCGTAGCTATGAAACTTCAGAAGAAAATCGGGGCCGGGCTGCTCGCCCTTGCCCTCGTTCTTTCCCTCGGCGCGTGCTCCGGCAGCGCCGACAGCAGCACCGCCAGCAACGCGGCATCCAGCACCCCGGAAAGCATCGCAGCCGAGAGTGCCAGCGCTGCACCGGAAGCAGAAAGCAGTGCCGGATCCTCGCCGCTCGACGGGATCAAGTTCCGGGCCGATAAGGTCCGCAACGATACCACCGGCAACTGGCGCATTTCCTGCATCGCCGAAAACATTGACATGAGCGAGCACGCGCTGGACTACTACAAGCAGTACTTCACCGATGACAGCGAAATTCACTTCATCGTCAATTTCAACTACAACACGACCACCAAGATCATGAGCATGGGCGACCAACTGGACGTGACCGTTCAGGACTACGTCTCGAAGGAGGAGCACGACGCTAAGGTCTTGGGCAGCGGCGAAGTTCTGGCCGAATATTTTGTGGATAAAGATACCGGCGAAATCGAGAAGGTCCGCTGAGAAATAAGCAGCAGAAAAGCCGTGGAGGAATGCACCTCCACGGCTTTTCCATTGGCAGTAATTCACTTGAAGTGCTCCAGCAGTTCATCCACAAAAGCCTTTGCCGCCGGGGTCAGTGGGCAGGTGCACCACCCCCGGTCGTAATAGGCCACTTCCTGCCAGTACCGAACCTCACCGGGAGGCAGCTCAGCGATCCAGAGCTTCGAGACCCGCCCGCCATTGATGCCGCACGCGCTGCCTTCGGGGTAGACTTTGGCCTCCCACCGGAACAGGTGCCCGCTCCGCTCAGCCTGACCCTCGTGCCAGAACCGACCGCCCATCTCCGCACGGAATCCGCGCATCACTGATCGCCTCCCTCATAGTCCACCACATAGCCGTTGTACACGAAGTTCTCCGCCGCCATGGCAGCGTCGAGGACCCGGTTTGCATACTCGGCGGCTTCCGCCGGGCTCTTGGTTCCGAGGGACGCCCACTGGACACCCATCTTCACCGGAGTGCCCTGCCGGGCGAAGTTGCAGTTGTGGATCTGGATGCCGTCCTCTGCGGAGAACTGTGCCTGAAGCGCGTCCAGCGCCTCGCCGTAGACCTTCCAGTTAACCTTCTTCATGATCACCATTCTCCTCTCGCAGCAGCGTGAGTAATTGCCCGCTCTTCGTTCTCCCGATCCAGCGCCTGTGCAAAAGCGTCCAGCGCGCTGGCCCTCGTGATCGGACCGAA
>OMBX01000281.1_pt1 | contig 30569 bp, 20 predicted proteins | sample 1644931 | NCBI WGS metagenome assembly OMBX01 (sample SAMEA103958165, study PRJEB25191) | human gut metagenome | biome: human-associated habitat [ENVO:00009003]; feature: intestine environment [ENVO:2100002]; material: feces | place: Germany | collected 2013/2015
CCCACGAGCATACACTCACTGCCACCTGAAGACAGCGCGTCTACCATTCCGCCACGCTCGCAGACAATCGACTAATTTACACCTTTACTATCTGTGGCACAAATCGGCGTGTCGCACCGCCGTATTCGCAAAGCGAATGCACAAAGCGGTGCGACGCGAGGAGGGAGGAGGCCCTGTGGACCTCCAGACGATGGAGCCATCCTTTGTTCAAAAAGCCGCGTTTGCGTAGCAAATGCTCAAGCCCCGCGACTTCCATCCAGCTCCTCTGGCTCAGCCCTTCGAACCGTTCTCGTAGAACTTGGCGAGTGTCTCGTCGCGGAATTCGTTGAAATAGCCGCCGTCGATCGATGCGCGGATATCGTCGAGCAGTTTTACGAAGAAGTGCTCGTTGTGAATCGTCGCCAGCGTGAAACCGTTGAATTCGCGGGCACGCAGCGCATGGTCCACGTATGCGCGCGAATAGTGCGTGCAGGTGTAGCAGTCGCAGTCCTCCTCAAGTGGGCCGAAATCGTGCTTGAACTGCGCGCGCTTGATGTTGTAGCGGCCGTGGCGCGTGAAGATCGCACCATTGCGGCCGCAACGCGCGGGGGCCACGCAGTCGAAGGTGTCGCCGCCGTTCTCCACGCAGGCGAAGATGTCGTCCACCGCGGCGATGCCGAGCACATGGCGCGGACGGCTTTCCGGCATCGCGTCACAGATCCAGGCGCACGTGTCGCCGATGATGCGCTTTTCGATCGCGCCGCCGATGCCGACGCCGTCGAAATCGAGCGAAGCGATCTGTTCGGCGGCATGCCTGCGCAGATCCTCGTAATTCGCGCCCTGCACCACGCCGTAGAGCGCCTGATACGGCTTGCCGAGACGCTCTTCGGTGAGCCTCTTGTGCTCGGCTACGCAGCGTTGCGCCCAGCGGTAGGTGCGTTCCACGGAACGTTCCTGGTAGCCGCGGGTGTTCATCAGCGTGGTCAGCTCGTCGAAAGCGAACATGATGTCGGCGCCGATCTTGTGTTGGATGCCCATGGAGATTTCGGCGGAGAACCGGTGCAGTGAGCCGTTGAGCGGCGATTTGAACGTCACACCGTCCTCGTCCACGAACGCGAGCCGCTCCTTGCCTTCCGCGATCACGTCGTCCGATTTCATGCCGGTGACGTCCATGGCGAGCGTCTTCTTGAAGCCCGCGCCGAGTGACAGCACCTGGAATCCGCCGGAATCGGTGAACGTCGGACCGTTCCAGTTCATGAATCTGGCAAGCCCGCCGGCTTCGTCGAGCACCTGTTCTCCGGGTCGTTCATACAGGTGGAACGCGTTGGACAGCAGGCATTGCGCGCCAAGATCCTTCATGGTTTCGGGCAGCACGGCCTTCATTGCGGCCTGCGTGGCCACCGGCACGAACGCCGGGGTGTGGATGTCGCCGTGGGGGGTGTGGATGATGCCGGTGCGTCCGTATCGCGCGCCGCCGCGGCCCTTGCCATCGGCCGCATCTGGCAGGCGGGTTTTCTGCTCGAAGTAGAACGCGTCGCGGCGGCCGGGCTTGCCGGGTTCCGCGCCGCGGGGATGCTCAATAAGGTTTTCGGTCGATGCCGCGCTGGTCGTGTTGCCTGCTGCGTCGTGCGTTGCGCGGGCTGCCGCGTTGGCCGCTGAGGTCTCGTGCGCCACCGCGCCGGTCTGTGGTTCGTTCAAGCTTGTCATGCTCTCAACTGTATGCGATAGCGCCGATTGCCGCGGTGGCGCCATCGGCGGTCGACGGTGGCATCGTATGGAGCAAACTGCCAAGCGATTCGATTGCTACTTTCAACAAACATTCAGGAAACTTCCAGAGCAGGTATCTTTACTCTTAGATAGCAGTTCGAGCGGCACGATTGCTGATCATGTTGAATGCCGCGAGACGAATAAGGAGCAACAATGGCTGAAGATAATAGCGATCAGAACATCGCCCAGCCGCAGGATGGCACGCAGCAGACCGCGCCGCAGACGCCGAGCGAGAACGTCGCCGACGAAGCACAGACTTCCGTTACCGAACCGATTGCAGTGCCGAACGCGGGCGAGCAGCCCACCACCGCCCTTCCTACCGTGGACGCGGCGGATGGCACGGCAGGCAATACCGCTGACGATACGCCGGATTATGCTTCCGCTGCCGGTGAACGCACGGTGATCAACAACGCGACGCAGGATGCGCCGACCGAACAGTACCGTCCGGCGCCCGAATACGGCGCGTACGGTCCGGTGCCGACGCCGCCGGCTGGCGATGCCAGCGGCCAGACCGTCCAGCAACCGCAGTACGGCGCGCAGCAGCAGGGCCAGCCGCAGGACAACCGTCCGTCGTTCTTCGGCGCTTTCGGCAACCCGTATACGACCGGCAATCAGCGGAACAATGGCAATCCGTTCGGCAATCCGTTTGGCGGCTCGTCCGCGCAGAACGGCGCGCAGCAGAACAATCAGCAGCAGCCGCAGTACGGCGCGAACATGCCCCCTGCGGGACCGGGCAACCGCAATCCGTTCGGCGCTCCGGGGCAGGGCTTCCCGAACCAGCCGAACCAGACGCCGGTCGTCACCAAGCAGAAGTCCGGCATGACCAGCCATGTGGTCACCGCCGTTGTGGCCGCACTGGTGTCCGGCGCGCTGTGCCTCGGCGTCGGCTTCACCGCGATCACCAACGGTTGGGTGCATGTGCCGACCTCCAGCTCGCTGTCCGATGTCAAGTCCAACACGTCCGGTTCCGGTTCCGCCAAGGCGAAGTCCGGTACGGCGGTCGATTGGACCGCGGTGGCCAAGGAAGTGTCCGATTCCGTGGTGGCCATCGACGTGGCGACCAGCGACGGCGAAGCCAAGGGCTCCGGCGTGGTGATCAGCGACAAGGGCTATATCGCCACCAATAACCACGTGATTTCCGGCGCGCAGCAGATTCAGGTGACGCTCGCCAGCGGCGCCGTCTATTCCGCGAAGGTGGTCGGCACCGACACCACCACCGATTTGGCCGTGATCAAGCTCGACAATCCGCCGAGCGATCTGAAAGTCGCGGAATTCGCCGATTCCGACAATCTCGCCGTCGGCGAGGCCGTCATGGCGATCGGCAATCCGCTCGGCTACGACGACACCGTCACCACTGGCATCGTGTCCGCGCTCAACCGTCCGGTGACCGTGACCGATGATGACAACAACGCCATCGTCACCAATGCCGTGCAGATCGACGCCGCCATCAATCCCGGCAACTCCGGTGGTCCGACTTTCAATGCGGCTGGTCAGGTGATCGGCATCAATTCGTCCATCGCCTCCACTGCGAGCTCGTCCGGTACTGCCGGTTCGATTGGTATTGGCTTCGCCATCCCGTCGAACCTTGTCAAGCGCGTGGCCAACGAAATCATCGACAATGGTTCCGTGAAGCATGTGGTGCTCGGTATCACCATCAAAAGCGCTACGGTCGAAGCCGACGGTGTGACCCGTGGCTGCGCCCAGGTGCAGGCCGTGACCGACGGTGGCCCGGCGTCCAAGGCCGGCGTGAAGGCCGGCGACTCCATCGTGGCGTTCAACGGAAAGGCAGTGAACAACAACTACTCGCTGCTCGGTTACGTGCGCGCCTCCGCCATGGGAGACAAGGTGAAGCTGACCGTTGTGCGCGGCGGCAACACCATGGATCTCGAAGTGACGCTCGACCAGGAAGAGACCAAGACGAACTCCTCCAACAAGCAGGAACAGCGTCAGCAGAACAACGGCAACGACGATAACGGCAACGGCCAGAATGGCGGCAGCCAGAACGGCCAGAATGGCGGTAACGGCAACAACGGCGACGGCGGTGGCCTGTTTGATCCGTTCGGTCTGTGGTAAAGCCGGATGCGCGGCATCGTACGGCAACGTACGGTGTGCGGCATTCATGCCGACAGCGATACGGGTGGCTGCCACCCGATAGGCTGACGGCGAAGTCGCAACCGCAATCCGCGTAATCGCGGAAAACGCTGAACAAGCCGAAAAACGGCGGAAAACAAGGGCTGTGCGAGCAATCGCACGGCCCTTTTCGTATGCGCGGAACGCGCGCGACGAACGGAAGCACACGCAAACGACCGCGGCAATCGCAATGCTCTGTTATGCTGGAAACATCTTTTTACGCCGTGTATCGAGGGTCCGCGCAGGCGGGGCGCCGATGGGTTAACAAGGCGTCCGATACGAGCGTAAGGAGATTCTCATGCGTAGAATCATTTCCATTTGCAAAGAAGTTCCGCTGCTGCCGATCGCCATCATTGCCGCGATTCCGTTGGCGTTGCTGGGTTCGTGGCGTCCGTGGGAGGCTGCGGGCGTCTCGCTGACTTTCGGACCGTTCAATCCGGGTGTCGGGCAGTGGATCGTGATCGCGCTGGTCGTGTACACGATTGTGGTGACTGTGATCGGCATGATTGACGATTTGCGGCACGGTCACGTCGGTGTGGATTTGCTTGCGGTTATTGCGATCGCGTCGACGGTGGCGGTGCAGGAATACTGGGCTGCGTGGGCCGTGGTGCTGATGATTTCCTCCGGCGAGGCGATTGAGGAATTCGCACAGTCGAAGGCGGAAGGCAACCTGACGGCGCTGGTTGATGCGGCGCCGCGGACCGCGCACGTGGTGACGTTGCCGGGCGTGGGTGCACGTGCGGCGGCTGCCGGGGCCGACGGTACTGCCGGTGATGCTGAGGGCGACATGACGGCGGACGGCTTTCGCAAGGTCGCCAGTGTGGATGTGCCTAACGCTGCGGAAACGAATAAGTCCACCACCCAAACCAAGCCTTACGACGCGGCCGGCGAGCATTTCGAAACCGTTCCGGTCGACCAGGTCAAGCTTGGCGACGTGATCCTCGTGCTGCCGGGCGAAACGGTGCCGGTCGACGGCGAACTGCTGTCGGGCGTCGCCACGTTGGATCTGAGCAATATCAACGGCGAGCCGGTGCCGCGCGAGGTGTATGCGGGCGCGCGCGTGCTGTCGGGTGCGGTCAACGGATCGACCGCGCTGACGATGCGTGCCACGCAATTGGCGCAGGATTCGCAGTATCAGAAGATCCTCGAACTGGTGTCGTCGGCGCAGGAATCGCGCCCGACCGTCGTCAAAACCGCCGATGTGCTGGCGGTGCCGTTCACCATTCTTTCGCTGGCGATCGCCGGCATTGCGTGGGCCGTCGCAGGCACGCCATTGCGATTCGCGCAGGTGCTGGTTTTGGCCACGCCCTGCCCGCTGCTGATCGCCGCTCCCGTCGCGTACGTGGCCGGCACCGGTCGCCTTGCCAAGGCGGGCATTCTTATCAAAGCGCAGGACGTGCTGGAAAACCTGGGCCGCGTATCGCATATCTTCTTCGACAAAACCGGCACGCTTACCGTCAAGCAGCCGCAGGTCGTGCGCGTCGAGAAGCCGTTCGAAAACAGCTCGCCGTACGACGAGAACCACATTCTGATGATGGCCGGCGTGGTGGAAGGCTACTCGGTGCACATTCTGTCGAAGGGCATCGCGGCGGCCGGGCAGAAGGCCATGCAGGAACTGTACGCGCGCTATGAGAACGGGCAGCGGCTGTGCGCCGAACGCGATTTGCCGGGGCATGGACGCGATTACCCCGTGGTGAAGAACATCGAGGAACAGTCGGGCAAGGGTGTGTCCGGCGAGGTGAACGGGCATGCCGTGCGCGTGGGTCGTTTCGCGTACGTGACGGCCGACGAGGCCGGCTTCACGCATGTGCTGGGCGCAGGTGCGGCGGCCGGTATTGCGGCTGGTGCTGTGGCCGATAGCGCGGTTGGCGATTCGGCGACCGGTACCGCTGCCGGCGCTTCCAAGAAGCCGGAGGTGAATTCGCTGTTCGCACCTCTCGAACCGGACGAAATGGCCGCATACGTGGCGATCGACGGCAAGCTCGCCGCGCGCATCGTGCTGCGTGACGTGCCTCGCGAAAACGCGAAATCGTCCCTTGAAAAACTGCACCGGCTCGGCGTGAAGAAACTGTCCATGCTCACCGGCGACAAGGAGGCTTCCGCACGCATCATCGCGGGCGAGGTCGGCATCGACGACGTGCAATCCGAACTCTTCCCCGAAGGCAAGGTCGCGGCCGTCAAGAACGCCACGGAAGACGCGCACCAAAACCAGCCGGCGTGGGACAAGGTCGTACAGCGCGTGGTCGGCGAATCCATGACCCGACAGGTGACGATGATGGTCGGCGACGGCGTGAACGACGCCCCCGTGCTGGCGGTTGCGGACATCGGTATGGCCATGACCGACGGCACGTCCACCGCCGCGTCCGAATCGGCGCAGGTGGTCATCATGAACGACGACATCGCCTCCGTGCCGCGCGCCATCGCCATCGCCCGCCGCACGAAGAAAGTGATGCTGCAGGCGGTGCTGGTCGGCCTTGGATTGGCGATTATCGGCATGGTCGCGGCCGCGTTCAACCTCATTCCGGTGGTCGTCGGCGCGTTCATGCAGGAGGCGATCGACGTGGTCAGCATCCTGTGGGCGCTCACCGCCCTGCTCGACCGCGAGTAGCGCCGGTTGCGGCGACGAGCCGTGCGGAACTAGGCTGAACCGCGCTGAGCCGGGCTACATCGAGCTGGGCGAGATTTCGCCAGCGATGTTCCGGCGCATCCACGTGCCGAAATCGGCCGCGTCCACGCCCTGCGACAGCAGGAACATGATCTTCGCGTATGCGGCTTCCAGCGTCATGTCGCCCGATCCGATCGCACCGGCGCGGGCGATCGCGTCGCCCGTCTCGTAATGGCCGAGCAGCACTTCCGCCTGCTGGCATTGCGATGCGATGACGACAGGCACGCCGTCATGCAGCACGTCGGCGATCACGTCGGTCAGTCCTGGCTCGTTGCTCGGCACATTGCCAACGCCGTACGCGCGCAACAGCACCGCTTCCGGACGAGGGTCGAGCATCGCGGCCAATCGCGCGGCGGAAATGCCGGGAGCCATGTCGATCACGGCCACATCGTGACGGGAGTAGGGCAGCGGCGACGCCCAACCGCAACCGGAGCCGGCCGAATCGCCCGCATACCAATGCCACGGCGTGCCGGTACGTGCCAGCGGGCCGGTGGACGGCGCCGAAAACCCTTCGAACGCCCAGCTTGACGATTTGCTCACACGGTTGCCGGCGAACAGATGATGGCCGAAGAACAGGCCGACGCCATGAAAACGTCCGCTCATCGCGGCGTTCAGCGCACCCGTGACGTTCGCGGTGGCGTCCGATTCGATTTTGCCGAGCGGATGCTGCGACCCCGTGAAAATCACAGGCTTGCCGAAACCGGTCAGCGCGTAAGACAGCGCGGCGCTCGAATAGCTCATCGTATCGGTGCCGTGCAACACCACAAATGCGTCGGCGTCATCGCGGTGCGCGCGCAGGTCGTCCGCCATCGTCTGCCAATTGTCGGGCGTCGCGTTCGACGAATCGATCAGCGGGTCCAGCTCGGTGAACGAGAACAAGCTCGGGTCCAGATGCGCGTCCTCAATCAGCCGGCGCAGCCAGCCGCGCATATCGGCGCCCGGAACCAGACCGTTCGGTGACTCGACCATACCGATGGTGCCGCCGGTATACGTGATGTGAATGCGCATATGCCCACCCTCTTACGATAAGGACCTTCTTTAGTGAGGGACCGATTGTGATCTTCTGCGATTGTACGTTCTCCTGCGCCGGCACATGGGCCGGGCTGCGCGTTGCGAGGCAAGTAAGGGAATCGCAAGAAAGTGCCGTATGCCCCCTGTTGGAAATGCAGGGAATATATTAGGCTGGAACATATGAGCGAAACCAACGAACTTCGTATTGCTGTAATCGGCGCCGGCCCCGCAGGCGTCTACTCTTCCGATATTTTCCTGCGCCAGCTGGGCAAGCTCGGCGAAGAGCTGGGACTGGGCACCAAGGCCCGCATCGACCTGTTCGAAAAGCTGCCGGTGCCGTTCGGCCTGGTGCGCTACGGCGTGGCCCCCGACCACCCTTCCATCAAATTCATCGCATCCGCGCTCGAGAAGACCCTCGACAACCCGGACATCCACCTGTACTGCGACGTGGAATTCGGCAAGGACGTGACGCTTGACGAGCTGCTGGAACGTTACGACGCGGTGCTGTTCGCCACTGGTGCCGTCGAAGACAAGCCGCTCGGCCTGCCGGGCGCCGACTTGGACGGCGTGTACGGTGCCGCCAAGTTCGTGGAATGGTACGACGGTTACCCGACCGGCGCCCGCGAATGGCCGCTCGATGCCGAGGAAGTCGCTGTGATCGGCGGCGGCAACGTGGCCATGGACGTGGCGCGCGAGCTGATGCGCAACGCCGACGACCTGAAGGAACGCACCGACATTCCGGACAACGTGTACGAAGGCATCAAGGCCAACAAGGCCAAGACTCTGCATCTGTTCATCCGCCGTGGCGTGGCTCAGGCCAAGTTCTCCGTGCAGGAGCTGCGCGAAATGGAGAAGCTGCCGGGCGTGCAGCTGATCATCAACGAAGACGACTTCGATCTGGACGACGACACTATCGAGGAGGCCGGCAAGGACAAGCTGACCCGTCAGATGGTCGAGGAGCTGTTCACCATCCGCGAGATGGCCGAGGACATGGAAGACGACGGCGACACCGATTTCGAAGGCAATCCGGCGGATCGCAAGTACTACATCCACTTCAATTCCGCTCCGGTCGAAGTGCTGGGCGAGGACGGCAAGGTCAAGGCGATTCGCGTGGAGAAGACGACGACTTCCGCGGACGGCAAGATGACTCGCACCGGCGAATTCGAAGAGTACCCGGTGCAGGCCGTGTATCACGCAATCGGCTACAAGCCGGCCACCGCGCCGGGCATCGCGTACGACGAGCGTCGCGCGCACCTGGCCAACGCGAACGGCGACGGCCGCATCACCACGGAGGCCTCCGGCGAGGGCGCGCAGGTGCGTGAGCGTCTGTACGCCACCGGTTGGGCCAAGCGTGGTCCGGTCGGCCTGATCGGCTCCACCAAGTCCGACGCGCTGCTCATCGTCACCGACATGCTGGAGGACCTGTCCAAGGCCGCCGAAGGCGGTCGCGTGGCCGCTGACCGCGATCCGGAATCCATCGACCGTCTGCTGGCTTCCCGCGGTGTCAAGCCGATCGACTTCGCCGGCTGGAAGAAGGTCGACGCGTTCGAACGTGCCGAAGGCGCGAAGGAAGGCCGCGAGCACAAGAAGGTCATCGACCCGGAGCAGATGCGCGCGCTGGCGCATGCCTGAATCGGGCCGGCTGGAATTAGGGTGGGAGTGCTGACTTCCTGACACCCTAACTCCAAGCCTTTTAACGCAATCTAGTAACGCCCTGCACGTCCGATTCCTCTGAATCGGACGTGCAGGGCGTTAGTTTTTGCCGCTTTAGTGGTCGATTTTCGGCGGACTGGTCGCGTAGCGTGCGTTTTCGATCGCGCAACCGCCCGTTTCTCCAGAATCGGACATACGCGGTCGTTTTGACCTATTACCCCCGAAGTTCGGGTCCATGCGCTAGGCTGACCCCAGTGAAACGCGGTGCGCAATATCATCGCAAACGGATGCGGGCATTGAAATCTAAGGTTGTGAAGTCGGCATGAACTTTGGAAAACACGTCAAGCGCAAGGCACTGTACTGCTGTTCCGTGTCCGTCGTGGGCCTGCTGATCGCCTGCCTGATCGGCTTCGCCATGGGCGTGGGTCTTGTCGATGTGCATCTCGAAGAGGAAGCCCACGCAGCGGCGTCCTCGGGAACGTCTTCGGAAACGTCCTCCACGTCGGGCGCGCTTAAGAAAAACAGCGCGCCGCAATCGCAGACACAAGCCGTCTCGTCGCCGACGCAGGTCGCGCTGGACGGCATTTCCGCAGTCGAGGGCAGCGCCACGATCACAACGCAGGGCTTCACGCTAAGCGCCGATTCGCAGGCCGCCGTGCAGTCTCAAATCGCCACTTTCGAAGCCGACGGATATACCGCATCATTCGTGCTCGCCGACATCACGACCGGCCGCACGATCGCATACAACGCCGATGCACAGATCTATTCGGCCTCGTCGGCGAAGGCGCCATACCTGATATCGCTGTTCTCAACGGGCACCGTCGACCTGAACAGCGTGGCCCAATCCGCTGACGCGCAGTCCGCCACCGTCCACCAGAAGGTCGACGCCGTCCTGCGCAATTCCGACAACGCGTCTTACGACTGGCTGTACAAAACGTATGGCCTCGACTGCTTCAACACGTGGGCCGAACAGGCGGGCGCGGCTTCCAGAATGGGTGATCGCGGCGGGTACCTGTTCACCTCCGCGCGCGACATGGCCAAACTGTGGACCGCCGGATACGGTTTCCTGTTCGCCGGGCAAACGGCGGGGGTGCAGAACATCACGCCCGAATCGCTGCAATGGCTGTCCGGAGACATGACGAATTCGCTGAACTCCTGCATCCACGCGGCCCTTGGCGATGCGGACACCGTGTACACGAAGGCCGGATGGATCAACGGCGAAGGCGATTTGTACGCGCTGAACGATGCCGGACTGGTGATGTCGCAGTCGGGCACGTACGTGCTGGCGGTGCTGACGAACGCGTGCGGCCGCAACGATTTGCTGACCAGCCTGATCGGCACGCTCGACGCAGTGCATTCGGAGGATATGCGAGGGTAATACGTTTCAAGTTGGGGTGACTCTCGCCGTGCCGCAGATAGGTCTATGGCCGATGCTGTAGCGTCGTTGCGTGGCATGTTTCTAGATGTTGCAAATCCACCCTTCAGCTTGTATACAGCAAAATCCCAGTCTGAATTCCTAGGCTGGTGGCCATGAACGGCAAATTGCAGGTGCACGGCCATTGCAATGGCTTGAAAACAACGCTTTTGTTCGCGTTGATGTGGGGCGTCATCATGCTCATCTGGTGGGCGACCGGCGCCAGTCAAAGCACGCTCGGCTACTACATTCTCATCGGCCTGGGCTCCACGTTCGTCTCCTACTGGTTTTCCGACAAACTGGCGATCGCCAGCATGCACGCTCGACAGGTGAGCGAGCAGGAAGCCCCCGTACTATACAAGATCGTCCGCGAGCTATCGGCGAAGGCAGGTAAGCCGATGCCGCGCATCTACATCGCCCCCACCATGAGCCCCAACGCGTTCGCGACGGGGCGCAACGAACGACACGCGGCGGTCTGCTGCACGCAAGGCATCCTACAGACGCTTAACGAACGTGAGATTCGCGGCGTGCTCGGACACGAACTCATGCACGTCTACAACCACGACATTCTGACGTCCGCAATCGCCTCCGCCATGGCCACCGTCATCTCGTACCTCGGCTACTCGCTCATGTATTTCGGCGGCGGCCGTTCGCGTGACGACCGCGACGATTCGGCGTCCGGCGGCTTGGGATTGCTGGGTGTGCTGCTGAGCACGATTCTGGCGCCGATCGCAGCGTCGCTGATACAGATGGCAATCTCCCGCACACGCGAATACGACGCCGACGAAGACGGTTCCAAGTTGACGGAGGATCCGGAAGCGCTCGCTTCCGCGTTGAGCAAGATTTCCGGCGGCGCAGCCGCGATGCCGATGGAGAAGACCGCCGGCACGCAGTCGGTGGCTGCGATGATGATCGCCAGTCCGTTCTCCGCGGAAGGCTTCTCGCGCCTGTTTTCCACGCATCCGCCGATTCAGGACCGCATTGCGCGGCTCATGCAGATGGGTCAGGAGATGCGGCAGCAGGGCGTGCAGTCCGGATATTTGGCCGGTGGCTATGCCACGAGCGGCGTTGCGGCGGCGGATATTCGGCAAGGCGGACGTTCTGCGATGGCTGGTGCCGGTGGGCCGCAATTTGGAACGCAGTATGGATCCGCGCATGATTCGGGCGGCTCGGCTGGCAGATATTCTCGCGACTATTCGCAGCGGCCGCGTGGTTGAGTCTCCGTGATATTGCGGAAAATTGGTATCGCATGTCGGTCTGTGTCCGCATACGCATCCGTTGCGTGCTAGACTAATGGCTCGTGCCCAAAAGGCACACCTTGCGGATGTAGTTCATCGGTAGAACGAAAGCTTCCCAAGCTTTAAAGGCGGGTTCGACTCCCGTCATCCGCTCCATTCGAAACCCTTGGAATCGTTGGAATTTCAAGGGTTTTTCTATTGTCGTAAAAGACCCGTGAAGCCAACTTCGCGTCGCGCAACTGTCGGTTGCGTCGCAAAATTTGGTTGCGAATCGCAATGCAACCGCAAGATGGTGGCGTGGAACACGACGTTTGTGACAAGCTGCTGATGCTTTGCGACATGTTCGGTGTGACGTTGGATGATTTGGTCATGGGCGACGTGTGCGCGTCGGCGGGCCGTGGAGGTGCGGGACGCGTGGGCTGTGTGGATGCGGGACGCATGGACTTGGCTGCCGATACGGCTGGTGTGGCAGCGTCGGATGAGGTGGTTGACTCTGCTGTTGGTGCGGTTCCGGGGGTAATCGGGTTCGCGGCATCGCAGGTTGCAGGAGTGTCCGATTCTGCAGAATCGGACACTCGTGGAGGGCGATGGGTAGGCTGGAGCCCGTGAACACGAACCAGAAGTCCCCCTCCGATTCCGGCGCAAACCACCCCACCGGCAACTCCTGCAATCCGCTACTCGGCCATGCCACATCACACGCGGCGACACTCATCGGCCTGTTCGCAATCGTCCTGTGGGGCTTCATGGCCGGCCTCGTGCGACTGGTCTCCGAATCGTTCGGCGCCACGCTCGGTTCGGCGCTCATCTACACCGTCGGTGGTGTCATGCTGTTCATTGTGCGCCGTCCGAAACCAATCCGCGAAGCGCCATGCAAGTACCTCATTGCAGGCGGACTCATGTTCATCGCATACGAGGCGTCAATCTCGCTGTCGATCGGCCTGGCCACAACGAACGCGCAATCCGTGGAAGTCAGCCTTGTCAACTACTTGTGGCCGACGCTGCTGGTGCTGATGACCGCAGCGGTATCGCACAAACGTGGTGCGGTCGCCAAAGCGATTCCTGGCGCGGTGATCGCAACCATCGGTGTGGCGATGGCGGTTGGCGGAGAAAGCCTTGATATGCAGGAAGCGGTCCACAATATCGCCAGTAACCCCCTACCGTATGTGCTCGCGTTTGTTGGCGCCTTTATTTGGGCGATTTATGCGACTTTTACGCCGTCGTTGTCCGGCGGTTACGACGGCACGACGATTTTCTTCTGCTGTGTGGCCGTTGTACTGTGGACCATCCATTTCGTTTCGGGAGACGGTTTGCCGGACACGGCGCCCGGCATCGGTGGATATGCTGCGCTGATTGCGTGCGCCGCTTCGATTTCGGGCGGCTACGCGTGCTGGGGATACGGCATGTTGCACGGCAGTATGGAAACGCTTGCGATTGGTTCGTACGCGACTCCGCTGTTTTCCACGGCTTCTAGCACGCTTCTGTTGGGCGTGGCGCTGGGCATGCCGTTCTGGATCGGTGTTGTGCTGGTGGTTGCCGGTTCTCTGATCAACGTGTGGTTTGCACGGTGCCCCTGAGTGTCCGTTTCTCCCGAATCGGACAACCTGGGGTGACCGGATGACGCGTGGGTGGCTGATTCAGGGGAATCGGACACTTGTTGGTGCGTGAGGAGGCGACATGTGGGGTAGTGGCGGCGCAGAGGAGCGCCGGGATGGCGCAGCGGTACGTAAGGGAAGTGACTGGGCAGGACAATGCCTTACGCCTCCACGCTAGCTTAGGTTTTTGCCGGCTGGTCGATGGTGACGAATTCGTGGCTTTGGGTTTTCAGGTCGTCGATGATGGCGGGCAGCGCGTTCACGTGTACCAGCCGAAACCGATCTAAACCGGCTCAAACCAGCCCGTTCAAATCCGCCTCGTCACATCACCTTGGTGGACTCCAGATTGCGGCTCACCCAGTTGTTCAACCGGATCACCGGCTTGCGCAACACCAATCCCAGCAGCAGCGAAGGAATCAGGAACAAGGAGAGATACACCATATCAAGCAGGTACTCATTGCCGTACGATCCGGCCATCGCGGCGTGCATGGCATCGATGGCGTGCGGGAACGGTAGGAACGGGTAGAGCATTTGGAAGAACTTCGGCAGCGTCTCGATAGGGAACGTACCGCCCGAACCGGCGACCTGCATCACCAGCAGCACCACGGCCACGGCCTTGCCGATATCGCCGAACGACACGGTCAGCGTATACACGATATTCGAGAACACGAGCGCGGCAAGCCACCCCACGGCAAGGAACTGCAGCGCATGATTCGCCTGCACGCCAAGGAAATACGTGTCACCCAGGCAAACCAGTGTGCCCTGCAGCAACGCGAGCAGTGCGAAGATCGCGTACCGTCCGAAATACTCGTGGTCGAGGCGCAGTCCCCAACGTGAGGCGTTCCCCGGGCCGGACGGGCCGGCGATGCGCGGCAGCGTGTCGCCCAAGCCCAGCACATGCGCCTTCTCGCGGTCCGAAATCGTCACTTTCAGCATGGCGCACAGGATGATCGCACCCACCCAGATTGACAGGATCGTATAGAACGGCGCCATGGCCGAACCGTAGTTCGCGATCGGGTACACCGAGACGCGATGCAGTGCGACGGGCGCGGAAATCAGCGTGGACAGTGTGGACGCATTGGCGGTGGCCAGTGCACGTAGTTCGTCCGATTCACCCGAATCGGACGAACTGGCGTCGTTGCCACCATTGCCACCATCGCTGTTGCCGTCACCGGCGTTCCCGCCCGTCTCCAGCTTCGCGATCAGCTCCTTCACCGTCGCTGCCGACGAGTCGAGTTTCTTCGCGATCGCGCCGAGCGTGGAACGGATGGACGTCACATTCGTCCCCACATCGCCCGTCACATCGTCCAGATCGTCGGCGGTGCCGCTCAGCTGGGTGATTATGCTGTCGGTTTGGGAGATCAGCGTGCTGACTGTGGAGGCGAGCGCGTCGATTTTCGGCTTGACGTTCGTGGCGTAATCGTCGCGCACATTGCTGATCGACTGCTTCGCGGAGGTGATGCGGTTCAGGATCTCCTTGCGGGAGCGTTCCGCGGCTGCGGTATCCTGCGTGACCTGCGTGGAAGCGTCTTTCAGCTGCTGCGCGAGCTTCTGCGAATCGCCTTTGGCGGCTTCCAGCAGCGCGATCTCCCGGTCGATGGCTTCCAGCAGCGCCTGTTTCGCGGAATCACTGTCCGGTAGTTGTTCCACCGATTCGCGCATGTGGTTGAGGCTTGTGATGTACGTGTCGTACAGCGATTCGCCGCTGGAGACTTGTTCGCTCAACGCTGTCAACTGGCTGGCTGCGGTGTCTGAGCCCTTGCCGATCGCGTCGAACGCCTTGTTCACCTTGGCAGCTACTTGGTCGAACGCGCCTGACACCTGGTCGAGCGCGGTGTTCACCGAGGAGGTGACGTTCGCACCTGCCGAAGTGAGCGACGTGGCACCTGATTTGCCTTGCTTCAACGCGTTCTGGGCCTGTTTGCCCGCCTTGGTCGCCGAGGCGAGCAGTTTGCCCGTGGAATCCACGATGTCGTTCGCCGAGCCGAGCAGCTGCGAATACGACGTCACCTGCTGCGATGCGCCGCTCAGCGTATCCGCCATGGTGGTGAGATTGCCGTTGAGGTTGCGCATGTATTCGGCCATTTGCGGGCTTTGCGAATAGTGTAGGATGCTTGAGGCCAGGTCGAGTCCGACTTGCGCAATCGTTTTGGCGAAGGTTTTGTCGATCGTGTTGACCACGGTTGTCGCGCCCTGATCGGTGATATGCGGGGCGATCGGGTTGATTTTCTCGTTCAGATAGTACTTGAGCTGCGCGTGTTTGATGTCGGGGGAGAACAGCGTCATCATGTCGGCGCTGAAACCTTTCGGAATTACGATCGCCGCATAGTATTCGCCGGATTTCACCCCGTCGATTGCCTTGTCGCTTTTCACGAACTGCCAGTCCAGCTGGTCGTTGGCGTGCAGTGTGCTGATGATGGTTTCGCCCACGTTGACGCGCACCGGTATGAGATCCGACTTGTAACCCTTGTCGTTATTGGCCACGGCGACCTTCAATGCCTTGGTGTTGCCGTAGGGGTCCCAGCTGGCCGCGATGTTGAACCAGGCGTACAGCGCCGGCACCACCACCAGGCCCATCGAGACGATCACGGCGATCACGTTGCGGGTGGCGTGGCACATGTCCCGCTTGAAGATGCCCCAGATCATTTTCACTGTTCGTTCCCCTCCTCACGCAGACTCCTGCCAGCATTTCCGTCCGTGTTTCCAGCCGCATGTTCAGGCGCATGTCCGGCCGAACCACCATGCGCAGCCTCATACAGCCTCGTACGTACGGCATGCATCGGCTTGTAATGCATGCCCGGCCGGAACAGCAGGTTCTCGTGCAGGATCGCGCTGCGGAACTCTTCCGCACTCATCGCTTCCTCGCCCAGATAATTTGCATACCGTTCGCGCAGATACTCCATCACGATGAGATACGTGTCGATGGCGATGATCGAAATGATCCAACCGAGCAGCATGGCGAGCTTCATGCGCGTGATGAATAGCAACAGCAGGAACACGAACGGCAGTACCGCCAGCGCGAGGAATCCCCAACGCACCAGGCGCGGGTACAGGCGGAAGAAATGAATCGCCCGTCTGCGGGCGAGTTCGGGGAACTCCTCGGCGATCTGCTGCGCGGTCTCGGTGAGCCGCAACGGTTCCACCGTGCCTTCGTTATGTTCGGTGATCATCAAATCAGTGTCCGCCAGACGGTTGTCGAACAGGCGGTTGAGGTTCAACGCCAGCTTGCGGACCACCAAGCCGATGAACAGCGCCACAGGCAGATACCAGAACAGCGAGAGCATGTCGATCCAATAATGGTTGGCATACATGCCGCCGATCGGCCCGCGCATCGCGTTGATGCCGTAGGTGAACGGTAGGAACGGTTTCAGACGGCGGAAGAATTCCGGCATCATCTCGATGGGGTAGAGGCCTGCCGCGCCCGGAATCTGGATGATCACCAGAATCACGGCGACGGCCTTGCCGATATGCCGGAACGCCACGGCGAGCGCGTAAATGATGTTCACGTAGACGAACGAGGCGAAAATGCCGGCGAGGATGAACAGGAACGGATGCTCGCATTGGATGCCCAGCGCGAGATCGCCGATCGTGGCGATGATCGCCTGCAGGAATCCGACCGTGACGAACAGCAGCCAACGGCCCATATAGCCTTGGCGTGGCGTGTACATGCGGATCTTCTCATCGCGGTCCACTTCAAGCTTGTAGATCGCGACGAGCACGAATCCGCCGACCCACAGCGCAAGATTCGTGTAGAACGGCGTGACCGCGGAACCATAGTTTTTGACCGGGTAGAGGACCTGTTCGTCCAAATGCACCGGCTCGCCCACGAACGAGCCGACCTCGCTCGCGTCAAGTCCGAGCGCTTGGGAAAGCTGCTGGAACATCGCCGAACTGCTCAACGCGGCCACATCGGTGCGCGTGGTGTTGAGCTGTTTGGCGAGATTGGCGAGCTGTGTCTGCGTGCCAGCAATGGTGGTGTTCGTTTGGGTCACGGTGCGCGACAACTGGTCGAGCAGCCCGTTGCCCTGTTCCAGCGTGCTTTGCAGCGTGGTAAGCGTGCCGGACAGCGACCCATTGGCCAGGCTGAGTGTATCGAGCCCGGTGTTGAGATTCGGCATGACCGTGCCGGTGATGGTCGTGTGTGCGCTCGCCATCGACGCCGTGCCGTTCTTCGCCAGCGTGGTGACATCGTCGTTGAACCCGTTCGCGGTGTTCTTCCCCGCGTTGATCGCAGCCGTGGTGTCCTGATCGAAGGTGTCGATGCGCTGCTGCTGGAACGTCAGCTGTTTGCGGGCTTCGGCGAGCTGCGCGGAAAGATCCTTATACGTTTGGCTGTTCGGATCCAGCTGGCTGGCCTGCAACGCCTTCTCCACGTCGTCGAGCACATTGCCGGTGGTGGTGTTGACGTGATGCATGGTGCTGGACACTTGGTCGAGCGCGTCCTGCGTGGTGTTCAGTCCGCTGAGCACGGTGCCGGTGGCATTGCTCACGTTGACCTGCAGGCCGGACAGTTGCGTGCTGCCGTTGTCGAGCGCTCCGACCAGCGTGTTCGAGAATCGTTCGGTTTGTGTGCGCGTCTCGCTCAGCAAGTCGGACGCCTTGCCGACGGTGTCAAGCGAGTTGGTGATTTCCGAGGCGAGCGCGATGTTGGACTGTTTGGCCGAATCGATGGTGGTGAGGGCCTTGTCGAGCGTGGAACGGGTGTCGCGCAGCTGCTGTTGGACGGTTTCGAGCTGGTTGATGGTGTCGGTCAGATCGTTGACGACGTCGCTTTGCGCGCTTTTCACGCTGCCGGTGGTTTCTCCCGCTGCCTCCTTCACTTCCTTTGCCACGGCGTCGGCCACGCTGGAAACGAAAGTGGTGTTGATCTGCTCGTCGATCGTGGTCGCGCCCGTATCGGTGATTTTCGGCGCGATCGCGTTCAGCTTTTCGTTGATGTAGTACGTGATCGACGGTCGGTCGCCTTTACCGGTGACGGTGCCGATTAGTCTGGAGCTGAAGTCTTCCGGCAGTACGATCGCCGCATAGTATTTGCCGGATTCCACGCCTTCGATGGCTTGCTGCTTGGGAACGAAACGCCAGCCGAGCTGATGGTTCTTCTTAAGCTGGTTGACGGTCTGCTGGCCAGCGTCGAGATGGCCGACCAGCGTGGAGGTTGTGCCCTTGTCCTCGTTCGCCACAGCGACTTGGATGTTGCCCGTGTTCGCGTACGGGTCCCAGTTGGCGAGGATATTGCACCATGCGTACAGTGATGGGATGATGGCCACACCCAGCGTGACGACGAGCGCCACGGGGTTCTTCAGAATGCGTTTCACGTCTCGAAGGAAGATGGCGAAAACCTGGTGCATCAAGCCTCCTCGCGGGTATTGGTCGCAACATCTACGTGCGGCGGCATGCCCGTGCGGGAACACCCGGTTGGGCTCTTCGTCGCGCGATCCGGTGGATATTCTATGACTTCCGATGGAACGATCGCAATGGTTTCGCCATGTTTATTGGTCGGTCCCGCAAGTGTCGGGATATGAGACGAAAACGCTCGGCATATGGCTCTAGTGGGGCGGGCGACCTGGATATGGAGCGGACGGTCGGGAAAACGGAAAGGAAAGATGGCGAATGTTGTCACATGGCAAGTGGGATAGGGTCGGGCGATAATGGAGGCATGACTATTGCAACGCCGGAACGTTATGCGCAAATGCTGGACGCCGCACGCCGCGGCGGTTACGCCTATCCCGCGATCAATGTGACCAGCACGCAGACCCTGAACGCCGCACTCCAGGGTTTCGCCGAGGCGGAATCCGATGGCATCATCCAAGTCTCCGTAGGCGGCGCCGCCTACTTCTCCGGGCAACGCGTCAACGACCGCGTCACCGGCTCGCTTGCCTTCGCAGCCTTCGCGCACGAAGTCGCGGCGAAATACCCCAACATCACCATCGCCCTGCACACCGACCACTGCGCCAAACAGTATTTGGACGAATGGGTGCGCCTCTTGCTCGACCATGAAGTCGAACAGGTGAAGCACGGTCAGGAACCGACCTTCCAGTCACACATGTGGGACGGTTCCACAGTGCCGCTGGATGAAAACCTCGACATCGCAGAAGAACTGCTCGACAAATCCCAAGCCGCGCACACCGTGCTGGAAATCGAAATCGGCGCGGTCGGTGGCGAAGAAGACGGGCACAGCGCCGAAATCAATGACAAACTGTATTCCACGCCCGCGCAAGGCATCACCGTCGCGCAACGACTCGGCCTCGGCGAGCGCGGACGCTACATGGCCGCCTTCACCTTCGGCAACGTGCACGGCGCATACAAACCGGGCGTGGTGAAACTGCGCCCCGAACTGCTCGACGAAATCCAGACCACGGTCGCGCTCGCGATCAAGGCCGGCGAAATGCCCGACCCCGCGCACTCGCTGGATGTCGCTCCCGGTAAGCCGTTCGCCCTGGTGTTCCACGGCGGTTCCGGCTCCGCGCCGGAGGAGATCGCGCAGGCCGTGAGCTACGGCGTGGTGAAGATGAACATCGACACCGATACGCAGTACGCATTCAGCCGTGCGGTGGCCGGTCACATGTTCTCCAACTATGATTCGGTGCTCAAAATCGACGGTGAGGTGGGCAACAAGAAGCTGTACGATCCGCGATCCTGGGGTCGTGAAGCTGAATCCGCGATGGCCGCGCGTGTGGTCGAAGCATGCAAGCAGCTCGGCAGTGCCGGGCGCGCGCTGAACTAGCCAACGGTCTTTCGAACTGTTTTCGGGCGTTTTCTGGTCTGTTTTTCGGACCGGTTGCAATCCGATTACGGTCGGTCCGGAGCCGTGAGCATCCCTCAGACCCGGTAGAGGGTGAAGAGTAACCTTTGTAAGGCTTTAGGCGCAAGGCTTAAGGCAGAATCGCGTACGCACGGAGGTGCAACAACATGCCTGGAATTGTTTTGATCGGTGCCCAGTGGGGAGACGAGGGCAAAGGCAAGGCAACGGATCTGATCGGCACGAAGGTCGACTACGTGGCCCGCTTCAACGGCGGCAATAACGCTGGCCATACTGTGGTGGTCGGCGACGAATCGTATGCGCTGCATCTGCTGCCGTCCGGCATCATCAGCCCCAACACCACCCCCGTCATCGGCAACGGCGTCGTCGTCGATCCGGAAGTGCTGTTCCAGGAGATCGACGGCCTTGAAAGCCGTGGCGTGGACTGCTCCCGACTGCTGGTGAGCGAAAGCGCGCACATCATCGCCCCGTACCACCGCGTGCTCGACAAGGTGACCGAACGCTTCCTCGGCAAGCACAAGATCGGCACCACCGGCCGTGGCATCGGCCCGGCATACGCCGACAAGATCAACCGCGTGGGCATCCGCGTGCACGACCTGTTCAACGCGGAGCACCTGCATGACAAGGTCGAGGCCAGCCTGCATCAGAAGAACCAGATGCTCGTCAAGCTGTACAACCGTCGCCCGATCGACGTGGACGAGACCACCGACGAGCTGCTCAAGCTCGGCGAACGCCTGAAGCCGTACGTGGCCAACACCTCCCTGGTGCTCAACAAGGCGCTCGACGAGGGCAAGACCGTGCTGTTCGAAGGCGGCCAGGCCACCATGCTCGACGTGGACCACGGCACCTACCCGTTCGTGACTTCCTCCAACCCGACCGCCGGCGGCGCCTGCACCGGCACCGGCGTTGGCCCGACCAAGATCACCCGCGTGATCGGCGTCTCCAAGGCGTATGTGACCCGCGTGGGCGAAGGCCCGTTCCCGACCGAACTGTTCGGCGAGGACGGCGAATGGCTGCGCGCCCAAGGCCACGAGTACGGCGTGACCACCGGTCGCCCGCGTCGCTGCGGTTGGTTCGACGCGGTCGTCAACCGTTACGCGGCCCAGGTCAACGGCCTGACCGACATCGTGCTCACCAAGCTCGACGTGCTCACCGGCCTCAAGGAAATCCCGCTGTGCGTGGCGTACGACGTCAACGGCGAGCGTCGCGACGATATGCCGACCGACCAGGCCGAGTTCGCCGCCGCGAAGCCGATTTACGAGTCCATGCCGGGTTGGGACGAGGACATTTCCCAGGTCCATGACTTCAACGATCTGCCGAAGACCTGCCAGGATTACGTCAAGCGTCTTGAGGAACTGTCCGGCTGCCGCATTTCCGTGATCGGCACCGGCCCGCAGCGCGACCACATCATCCAGATCAACTCGCTGATCGACTGAAGCTGATTCGGCTGATTCGTCGATATGAACGTCGGTAACGAACGTCAATGACAAGTGCCGGTGGGCCTGTGCCTGCCGGCACTTTGCGTATGGTGCGTGCGATGGCGTGCGCGTATGACGCACACCGCATACACACCGACGGGGTGCGCGGCGGAGGAACGGAAAAGGGGAGTGCGATGACTGCAATGCCGCCTAACGACAGGTTCGACAGGTTTGACAGGTTCAGCAAACTGGTCCCGCGATTCGACCACCTGAAATGGAAGATGGCCGCTGCCGGCATTCTCGTCGGCCTGATTTCCGGCTTCCTCGTCGTCCTCTACCGTCTCGGCATCGAATACGGCACCGACACCGCGCGCTGGATCTACGCGCGCATCCGCGAAACCCCGTGGCTGGTCGCACCGTGGGCGGTCGCCGCAATCGCAGCCGCGCTCGCCATCGCATGGATGGTCAAAAAAGAGCCGATGGCCGGCGGCAGCGGCATTCCGCAAACCAACGGCGTGGTGATCTGCGGCCTGAAAATGCGATGGCAGACGATTCTGCCGGTTCGCTTCATCGGAGGCCTGCTCGGATCGCTCTTCGGCCTCTCGCTCGGCCGCGAAGGACCGTCCATCCAAATCGGCGCATCGGGCGCGCAGTTCCTATCGCACCGGCTGCGCGGCAAGAAACGTGAGGACGTGCAGGAGCATTATCTGGTCACCGCCGGTGCCGCGGCCGGCCTGTCCGCCGCGTTCAGCGCACCGCTGTCCGGCATGATGTTCGCTTTGGAAGGGGTGCATCGCAGTTTTTCGCCCGCGATTCTGATGGGCGCCACCGCCGCGTCCCTGACCGCCGATTTCGTATCGAAATACTGTTTCGGCCTGCGTCCGGTGCTTGACTTCGGCACCATCGGCCAACTGCCGCTCGGCGAATACGGGTGGCTGATTCCGCTGGGATTGGTGGCCGGTTTGGTTGGTTCGCTGATGAACCGTTCGCTGCTCGGCTTCCAAACGCTGTATGGCAAGCTTCCCGCATGGAGCCGCCCTTTGATCGCGATCGCACTCGCGCTGCCAATCGGCATTTGGCTGCCTGACGTGCTCGGCGGCGGCTCGAACCTGATCGCCATGGCCGAGCATGCGCGCGTCGGCTTGGGCATGCTGTGCGTGCTGTTCGTGGCGAAAGTGCTGTTCACCTCCACCAGCTTCGGTTCAGGCGCTCCCGGCGGCATTTTCATGCCGATTCTCGCGGTTGGCTCACTCGCCGGCGGTATCTGCGGCGAGACGTTGCACCAGTTCGGCAACCTGCCGTCCGATTCCGTGGCGATTTTCTCGGTATGCGTGATGACGGGCACGCTGGCCGCGTCCGTGAAAACACCGATCACGTCGATTCTGCTGGCCGTGGAAATGTCCGGCACATTGACGCACATGCTGCCGGTCGCCGCCGTCGCGTTCATCGCATTGCTCGTCTCCGACCTGCTGCGTACGAAACCGATCTACGGCGAGCTGCTGGAACGGTACATGCGCGCGCAAGGCGGCACGACGGCAATCGCCAATCGCATCGACAACGGCATCATGGAACTGCCTGTGGAAATGGGCGCGACCGCGGACGGCAAGCTGATGCGTGACGTGCGCTGGCCGTACGGCTGTCTGGTGATTGGCCTGCGTCGCGGCGAACGGCAGATCGTGCCGCATGGCGATACGCGGCTGCGTGCCGGCGACTATCTGGTCGTGCTGTTCAGCGGCGAGGACGAAAGCGACGCACGGCATGCGATGCGGCGGCTGTGCGACGTGTCCGTCTGACGCGGCCTTACTGTCTTCCATAACCATTCGTAGACGTCTAGGGCCACCCGAAGTTATCCACAGTTATCCACCGAATCGGACATGTTCGATGTTTGGTTGCAATGCACGTGTAGACTCGTACAAGGTTAGGAAGACGGCACCTGCGGCCAGCTCGTTGCCGTATGGCTGGGGCGGAACGACGCTGTCCGCGGAAAGCCAAGTACAAGGGGAACGTGATGGAATCGCAAGAACAACGGGCGGCAGACTCGCCAAACGCGGGTGATGAGCCGAATCCCGCCACACAGTCGATCGACGTCGCCGAAGTGGCGCGCGCGGATGTGCGCCCGTCCGGTGCCGCCGCATCCAAGCATCCGCCGCAGATTCCGCTCGCGCCGATGAAACGCATGCAGGCGCGATTCAACCCTCTTGCCGATGGTCTGATGTATCTCGTGGTGTTCGTCGGCGGCTTCGTCGGCGTCGGGTTCCGTCGTGCCACGGACCTGCTGCTGCCGTCGGTGAACGGTTCGCCGTTCGTGGTGGGCACGTTCGTGTCGAATATGCTCGCCTGCTTCCTGTTTGCGATGCTGACCGAATACATGGCGACCGCGTCGTGGCTGCGCCGCAGGGTGCGGCAGGTCGTCAGCCGTGGCGTCGGGCTTGGTTTGCTTGGCGGACTGTCGACGATGTCCGGCGTGATGTTGGAAACCATGGAAGGCATGCGCGAGCAGCGTTTCGGCAGCGCGCTCGGCTATCTTGCGGGAAGTTTCGCCGGCGGTCTGATCGCGGCCGCGGTTGGCGTGGCGCTGATGCAGGCGTTGCTGGCGCGCGGCACACGCAAGCGGGTCCGTAACGCGATCGCCGATGCCTCCACGGCTTCCGTATCCTCAATGTCCGATTCGGACGCGTACGGCATCGTGCAGGACGTCCAGATGACCGACACTGCAGTATCGGCTACGCAGAGTGTTACGCAGACGGTCCCCATGGCCGATTCGGGCGAATCGGACGTGCCGGCCGCGCAAAATGTGCAGAACAACGTGCCGGACGCGCAGGGCGTGCGCCACGTGAAGGTGGCGGATGCGGCGCATTCGGCCGCGCAGGCCGCGTTGGAGGCCGCGCAGGCGGCACAGCAGGCGGCCCAGGTCGCCCAGCAGGTCGCGCAGACCGGGCAGGTGCCGAAAATCGAATCGCAGCCGCAGTCATCGCAACCCGTCGCACCTCTGCCCAGCTTCGAACCCAAGCCGGTCACCGCGGAAATCCCGCTCGTCGCCGACCCGACCACAGGGGAGGTGCGCTGATGACCTGGATGATCTGCCTGTTTGGCGGCATCGGCGCCATGGCCCGTTATGTGCTTGACGTGTCGATCCAACGCAGCTGGAACCGTGACGGCAACCACAGCTTCCCCCTGGCCACGCTCGTCATCAACGGCGTCGCCTCCCTGTGCGCCGGCATCGCCATGATGTCGTACTATGCGCAGTCGGTTGATATGGGCACGGTAATGACGTTCGTTGTGGGGTTCCTCGGCGGATTCTCAACATTCTCGTCGGCGATCAACGAGGTGCTGTCGCTGATTCGCAAACGCCGTTTCGCCATGGCCCTGGGCTATGGCGCTGCCACGGTCGCGGTGCCGCTCGCCTGCGTGGCGCTCGGATTCGGCATCGCCATGCTGGGCGGCCACGCATAGCTGTCACCGGCTCGGCCGCGCGTAATTTTCACGTTACACGGGCGGTCATCGGGTAACGTTCAGGAAATCTGAGCGCAACCGCGCGAGCTGTTTCCTCTCCTACGTTGTGAAAGCAACAAGAGAGGAAAAACCTATGACAGCCGTAACGTATCTCACACGGCATCGTCGACCGGGAATCGTCATACTCTGTTCGATTGTCGCCGTTCTCTCGATGCTTTTCGTACTCCCTCCCGCCATCGCGTCCGCCGCCGATTCCGGCGCGCAGGCCGTCGATGAATGCAATCCGACCGCCAGCAACGGCTGCGTCAACGGCATCCTGCAGGACGCCGACAAGAAGCCGATCGCCGACGTCACCATCACGCTGTCCGGCAAGGCAACCGCGGAAACCAAAACCGCGGCGGACGGCAAATGGGCCTTCTCCGTTGCCGATGACGGCGATTACACCGTCACCATCGACGCGTCCGTTGCGAAAGAGCACGGCCTGAAGGCAAGCAGCGCGACGGTGACGATCAGGAAAGCCAGCTTCGACAAGCAGCGCGGCGTTGTCCGATTCGACCAGGCGGGCGATTCCGCCGGCAGCGGCACGTCCGGCACGTCCGGATCGTCCGGCTCGGCAAACGGCACGAAAGGCGCGACCGGCACATCCGGATCGACGGCGGCCACGCAATCGCCAGTCAAAAAAGACGGCTCCAATGTCGGCAAACGCATCTGGCAGCAACTGTATTCCGGCATTATCTTCGGCCTGATGCTGGGCCTCATGTCCGTCGGCATGAACCTCGTCTACGGCACCACCGGCCTGCAGTCGTTCTCACACGGCGAACAGGTGACGCTCGGCGGCCTCATGGCATACGTCGGCACGCAGATGCTGCACATGCCGCTCATCGCCTCCGCCATCTTCGCCATCGTCATCGGCGCGCTGACCGGCTTCATCCAAAACGAAATCGTCTGGGGGCCGCTACGCAGACGCCACGTCGGCACCATGCAGCAGATGATCGTCACCATCGGCCTGTCCATGGCGTTGCAGTACACGTTCCAGTTCTTCTTCGGTGGCGACATCAAAGGCATCGTCAAATCGGTGCCGGACAGCTTCCAGTTCGGACCGATCACCACCGACATGCCGACGCTGGTCTCCGCGCTCATCGCCATCTGCGTGATCGTCGGCGTCACCCTGTTCCTCTACAAGACGCGACTCGGCCGCGCCACACGAGCCGTGTCCGACAACGCGGCGCTCGCCGCGGCATCCGGTATCAACGTGGATCAGGTGGTCCGCGTGGTCTGGATCCTCTCGTGCGCGATGGCAGCCCTGTCCGGCGTGCTGCTCGGCGTCTACCTGAACGGCATCTCCTGGAACACCGGCGCGACCCTGATCCTGCTGATGTTCGCCGCGGTGACGCTCGGCGGCCTCGGCACCGCCAATGGCGCGTTGATCGGCTCGCTGGTCATCGGCATCGTGGCGGACATGAGCTCGCTCGTCATCCCCAACGATATGCGTTACGCCAGCGCGCTGGCAATCCTCATCATCGTTCTGCTGGTGCGCCCGCAGGGCATCTTCGGCAAGCAGCAAAGGGTGGGCTGATCCATGGACATCATGACAATCATCTCCAACGCGGCGGGCGAGCTGATCGCCCCGACCACGGCGGCGTACGTACTCGCCGCCATCGGTTTGAACATTCACTTCGGCATGACGGGCCTGATGAACATGGGCCAGGCCGGTTTCATGCTCCTCGGCGCTTACGGATTCGCCATCACGCAGTCGATGGGCTGCAACCTGTTCGCCTCCGTATGCGCGGCGCTCGCGCTCGCGGTCATCTACGCGCTGCTGCTGGGCATTCCGACGCTGAAGCTCGGACCCGACTATCTGGCCATGGTCACATTGGCCGCCGCGGAAATCATCCGCATCATCGGCAGATCGACGGCCATGACGAACTTCACCGGCGGTTCCGCAGGCATCTCGCCGCAGGACTTCACCGAGAAATTCGAATCGCTTTCGCCGCTGCCGGACGGTTCGACCACGTTCCTGCTGTGGACGTACAGCAACAACATCGCCAACTCCTGGTGGCTGCGCATCGTGGCATGGGTTTTGGTGGTGATCGCGGCGCTGCTGTGCTGGCGCTGGTTCCACTCGCCGTGGGGCCGCATGCTCAAAGGCATCCGCGAGGACGAGAACGCGATCCGTTCGCTCGGCAAGCCGGTGACGCGATACAAGATGGAATCGCTGATTCTGGGCGGCCTGTTCGGCGCGATCGCCGGCATCATCTTCGTCCTGCCGCGTTCCGTACAGCCCGATTCGCTCGGCCGCACCGTCACCTTCTACGTGTGGACGATTCTGCTGCTGGGCGGCGCGGCCACGATTCTCGGCCCGGTGCTTGGCTCCTGCGTGCTGTGGGTGCTGCTCACCTTCGTCAAGGAGGTCATGCGCAACACCGTTCCCGAAACCCTCATCTCTTCCAACCAGATCGAAGCCCTCGGCTGGGTGATCGTCGGTGTCGCGCTGATGTGCCTGGTGATCTTCAGACCACAAGGTCTGTTGGGCGACCGAAAGGAGTTGGCTTTCCATGCCTGATACAACGAATTCTCCGACCACTGGCGTGCAGCCGGCCACGCAACCCGCAACCGGCGTGCAACCCGTATCCGGTGTGCAGCCCGGCGTACCATTCCAGGACCTCACCAAATGGGCCACCAAAGCTCCGGAAGGCGAGACCCTCATCTCCACCGCCTATCGCGACAAAGTCACCGACGATCTGAAATTCGTCGAAAACAAGCCGGGTGTGCACAAGCCCGACCCGATCCTCGTGGCCGACAACGTGACCCGCAAATTCGGCGGCATGACCGCCGTGGACGTGAGCCACTTCGAAATCGAACGGCACGGCATCACCGCGCTGATCGGACCGAACGGCGCCGGCAAAACCACGTTCTTCAACCTGATGACCGGCTTCGATACGCCGAACACCGGCACCTGGCAGTTCGACGGCAAGGACATGGCCCACGTGCAGCCCGAAAAAGTGGCGCGCATGGGCATGGTCCGCACCTTCCAGCTGACCAAGGTGATGAGCCGTCTGACCGTGCTCGACAACATGCTCCTCGGCGCCCCCGTGCAGCCGGGCGAAGGCATGTTCCGCGCGCTGTTCCCCGGCATGTGGAGGAAGCAGGAGCAGGCGAACATCGAAAAAGCCGAGGCGCTGCTGGAACGCTTCCTGCTGATCAAAAAGAAGGACGATTACGCCGGCGCGCTTTCCGGCGGCCAACGCAAGCTGCTGGAAATGGCACGAGCGCTGATGTCCGACCCGAAACTGGTCATGCTGGACGAGCCGATGGCCGGCGTGAACCCCGCGCTGAAACAGTCGCTGCTCGACCACATCATGGCGTTGCGCGAGGAAGGCACCACAGTGCTGTTCGTCGAACACGACATCAACATGGTGAGACACATCGCCGATTGGGTCACCGTGATGGCGGAAGGCAAGATCGTGGCCGAAGGCCAACCGAAGAGCGTGATGAACGATCCGGCCGTGATCGACGCATACCTGGGCGCCCACGCGAACGTGGACCTGGGCGACGATTCCGTGCTGGAAGACCTGAAGGAGGTCTGAAATGAGCGACATCGCAAGCGTGGCCGACGAGCCGCTGACCCGCGCGCAGATCCACATGGGCGAGCCCGAAGGCGAACCGTTGCTCGACGCGGTCGATTTGGTGGCCGGATACATTCCCGGCGTGAACATCCTGAACGGCGCATCCCTGACCCTGCATGAAGGCGAGATCGTCGGCATCATCGGCCCGAACGGCGCAGGCAAATCCACCCTGCTCAAATCATTGTTCGGCCTGGTGCACATCCACTCCGGCAAGCTGCTGCTGAAAGGCGAGGACATCACCAACCTGCGCGCCGACAAACTCGTCTCCCGTGGCGTCGGCTTCGTGCCGCAGACCGAAAACGTCTTCCCCAGCCTGACCATCGCGGAAAACCTGCACATGGGCGCGTTCCAAGCACCGAAACTGTTCAACGAACGCTTCGACTACGTGTGCTCCATCTTCCCCAAACTCGGCCAGCGCAAGAACCAGCTCGCCGGCCAGCTTTCCGGCGGCGAACGTCAGATGGTGGCCATGGCCCGAGCCCTCATGATGAAACCATCCGTCCTCCTGCTCGACGAGCCCTCCGCAGGCCTGTCCCCAATGCTTCAGGACGAAACCTTCATCCGCGTGCGCCAAGTCAACAAAGCCGGCGTATCCGTGGTCATCGTCGAACAGAACGCCCGCCGCTGCCTGCAGATCTGCGACCGCGGCTACGTCCTCGACCAAGGCCGCAACGCCTACTCCGGCAAGGGCCGCGACCTGATGAACGATCCGAAAGTCGTCTCCCTCTACCTGGGCAACCTGGAAGAAGAGGTTCAAGAGGAAGGAAGGTAGGACCCAGGAAATCGCGGAACGGAGCGTATACCGCCTTTCCTTGCCGCTCGACGTACGTTCGTACGCCTTCGGGCTCGGACGGCGGTCTCCGCACGCGTTCCGCGATTTCCCCCTATGATTCAAAATTCTCAATTCCGATTACCGCTGTTGGGACACTGCCCGACAGTGGCTTCGGCATGCCTGAAAACAAGCTCAAAACCTTGTGTTTCCAACAGTTTTCGGGCTTCACCTTCGGTTAACTTCACGCATACACATTCGGTTTCCTCGGCACTTATAGTGCGATTCAAGATGGTCGAGCAACACATCTCGATAATCGTCACCAAGGGTTCGGCAATCAGCGGAGCCAAGAGAGGAAACGGTGATTCAAATGAAGAAGATCAACATGAAGGGCATGAGGAAACTGTCCATCACAGCCACCGCCATGGTGGCCGCCGCAGTCATGGCGCTCGCCGGCTGCGGTTCGTCCGGCACGGCCGATTCGGCTGCGTCCGGCTCGTCCGGCAGCGCGAAATCCGATACGTTCATGGCGGCCGGCCTGTTCCCGCTGACCGGTTCCATGGCGTACCTCGGCCCCGCCAACATCGCCACCATGAAGCTCGCGCAGAAAGACATCAACGCGGCTGGCGGCGTGCTCGGCAAAGACATCGAAATCACGTCCGCCGACACGTCCGACGCGGACCATGCCGACCAGAACACGTCTTCCGCGCAGTCGGTGCTTGCCAAGAACCCGTCCGTCGTGGTCGGTCCGCCGTCCAGCTCCGTGGTCAAGAACACCTACAAGTCCATCACCTCGCAAAACATTCCGATGCTGTCGATGGGCGCCACCTCGGCCGGCTTCTCCGGCCTTAGCGACTACTTCTTCCGCACCGTCGCCCCCGATACCGTGCAGGGCGCGGTCATGGGCAACCTGATTGCCCAGGACGGCGTGCAGAAGCTCGCCATCGCGGTCTTCAACGACGAATACGGTACCGGCCTGCGCGACACCATCGTCAAAACCGCATCCGCGGCAGGCGTCGACATCATCTATGGCGAAAAGGACACGTTCGATCCGACCGAAACGAACTTCTCATCCATCGCCACCGCCATCAAGG
>OMBX01000297.1_pt1 | contig 29506 bp, 20 predicted proteins | sample 1644931 | NCBI WGS metagenome assembly OMBX01 (sample SAMEA103958165, study PRJEB25191) | human gut metagenome | biome: human-associated habitat [ENVO:00009003]; feature: intestine environment [ENVO:2100002]; material: feces | place: Germany | collected 2013/2015
TATTTAAGAACTATTCTAAAGAGCAGATAAGAATGATTCTAAATAAAAGAAAAACAACAGGAAATAACCTGTTGCTACTTATTATTTTGTACGACGTTTTCTAAGGAATCCTAGGCTAAGAATACTTAGCAGACCTGCTACAAAGAGTCCACGATTTGTCTTTTCACCAGTGGATGGCAGTTGCTTATCAGTTTGACGACTAGCTTCAGTCTCAGCCTGACTATTGTCACGATTAACAAGCTCTACTTCTCCGACAAAGTCTTCTTGGCTTGAAGCCTTGGCAGTTGTTTTAGTTACCTCAGTCTCTTTTCCACCAAATGACACAGTCTTCTCAGAAGGCTTAGCTACTTCCTCAGTTGGTGTCTGAGCATTGGTTAAACGAATAATAGTCGCTGTTAATGGATCCAAAGTCAAGATGTTATTGTTGATTGCAACACCTGATAAATCACTAATTCCAGATAGATTAACTTGATTGCCATCTGCTAAAACCATATAGGATAGACCATTTGTAAGCTTGCTCAAATCAAACTGACGAGCCTTGCTATCAGCATTGACATAGACAAGGTAACGATCTCCATTGGAAGCAACAGTTTGGTATCCTAATACCAAATCTTCTTGAGCGACATTATCCTGACCAGGAACCGTCAATAGCGTCACACGTGCATCCACATCTGCTTTAGATTTGAAATTGAAGGCATCCGTAGACTTACGTAAGGCAATTAACCCTTTGGTAAAGGCACGGGTTTTCGTATTTTCTGGGAAGGCCTGACTATCAGTCGCCTTAGTCCAGTCAAAATGGTTAACCGCATCACTTGAATCATAAGAATCATGAATGAAGTAAGGATAGTCAAATGGATTACCCTTTTCATCAACTAAGAGGTGTGACTTGTTCGGCACCTTGTCCTCAGATACAGGATAACGGTAGGCAGGATCACGGAACTGTTTGGTGCGGCCGTATTCCTGACCAGAGTGAATAAATGGTGTTCCCTGAGCAGTCAAGACCATGAGGTTCCCTAGACGCAAGCGACGATGAATTTCAGCATTATTCTCAGGCTTGCTTGGATCCTTCTTGATTGATTGGGCAATGATATCAAAAAGGGTCAAATTATCATGAGCAGCAATATACTGGATAACGTCACCTGGAGAATCAGCCTCGAAGTTAGTTGGTTGTGCCTTGATATTATCAAAAACTTTATTAATATCACGTTTTCCACCTGTGATGAAGGCCGGTGTCCCCTCGTTTGGATAACCTGATTTGAGGGTATTTCGAATATCATCTGAAAATACTGCTACGGTATCTGTGTCTTTCATCCAAGACTGATCGGCAGGCTGAACAGGGCTATTTTCATCGCCAGCATAAGTCACCCAACCCTCACCGAGCATAATGAGGTTTGGATTAAGGGCGCGTGCAGTATTGTAAGCTTGCTCGATACTTTCAGCATCATGGTCACCCATCATATCAAAGCGGAAACCATCCACTTTGTATTCCTTAGTCAAATAAGCAATAGAATCTACCAAGACACGACGGCTCATATAGTGAGTCGTACCTAGACGACCGCCTCCAAAACTCGAACGAGGAGTGCCATCAGCATCCATAAAGTGATAGTAATTTGGCTCAAGGTCTTCAAAAATAGCTGTCTTGGCTGTATGATTGTAAACCACATCCAAGATAACACCCATACCATGGGCATGGATAGCTGCAACTAAATTCTTGAATTCTTCAATACGTTTAGCTGGATCACTAGGGTTTTCAGAATACATACCCGTCAAAGAGAAATAGTTTTGTGGATCATAGCCCCAGTTGTAGTTACTATCGCTTGAAGCATAGGCATCCAAACGCTTGCCATTTTGCAATTCATTAACAAAATAGTAGCTCAATACTGGCAAAAGCTGGATATGGGTGACCCCAAGATCTTTAAGATAATCCAAACGCTCCGCAAAGGCTGCAAAAGTACCAAACTGGTGCTTCAATTCAGTTGAGATAGCCTTGTCAGAGGTGAAATCTCGGACATGAGCCTCATAAATGATGGCATCTTCTCGAGATTTAAAGTTAGGAATCTTAGCGTAGTCAAGGTCTTTTGGTCCATAATTAGCAGGATCTACAAAGGCAGCCTTGGCAATCTTGTGTTCAGGTCCCTTGTTGGCATCGTCACTATTCCAAGCTGCCAGAGATTTCGCATAAGGATCAAGAACAATTACTGACTGATCACCACGTTTAATGCGGTATTGATAGAAATAACCTGTTAAGTTTTCAAGGCCAAAATCAGTCGCAAGTAGGTCAGCTTGCCAAGTACCTCGAGGCCCTTTGCTTAGAGCGTGTTCAGCCAGCACCTTGTCTTGATTATTCTTATCATAGACAATGATATCTACTTGATTAGCACTTTAATTGCCAGCTCTCAGATGTTTTAAAACTATCACTGCCCAAAGTGACCTTATAAGGCAGATTTTCTGCAGCAAAATCACCTGTTAATGTAGCTTTTTTGAGTTTAGCATCCAAGTCAAGCTGTTTAAGAGTTACACTGTTACCATCCTTATCCGTCACCTTAAGGTCTTTGAGAATATCTTCAGATGAGACCTCGTCTAAGTTGGTGAAGCTAAGTTCGATTTGGCTTGGACTAAGCTGCTGAGCCCCAGTCAAACGCACATCCTTGACAAAGTAAGGGTTGGTGTAGACTGTCGGATCAGTATCTCGTACGAAAAGCTGACGAGATTTTTTCAAGTCACTAAATTTATAATCATTTGATTGAATTTTCACATCATCTCCTGTTTTGCTCTCATCTAAGAGTAAAAATCCTATCGATTTTGCCGCTTGTGTTAGTGGAATATCTAAGTAGGCACCATACTTACCATTCGGTTGGAAATTGACACCATCAGGCCAATTGCTTGGAGCGTCCTTAACATCACCCCAATACCAGACAGACTTATTGCTATAGTCACCATCCGTACGGAAATAATTGATACGAACGTGGTCTTGAGGGATAGGTTGATAGCTGTAAACTTGGAAATCCTTGTCAATCCAGGCTTCATTCATTTGAGGGCTAAGAATTTCGACTGCTTTATCCCCTGAAAGGTTCGTTCCAGCGGCATTATTAATCAAGAAGCTAAGTTTTTTAGGTGCTGAAGACAACTTCACATCTAAATAGACACCATAATCATCCTGTTTGGCTTCAGCAAATGAGGTTGCCCCTGTCGGCCAGGCCCCCTTCTGAGATGATGGTGTCTCAACATCATCCCAAGTCCAAAGACCAAGAGATGACTTGTCTGGACTTGGCAACTCTTGAAAATGCAAGCGAATAGTCCCCTCAGCAATAGGATCCTCAGACGCATTCGTAAGAGTTTGACTATTATTAGTACTTACTGTTTTTGGCGTGTTTTCGCTAGTTTCAGTTAGCTTGGGAATCTCAGTACGGCCAGTATTTTCTTCTGGAAGAGAAACTGGCTCATTTTCCTTGGATACCGTGGCATTCTCAGCTGCTACAGGAGCTGTTGGCGTTTCAGTTACTAGTCCACTGGTAGTAAGACTAGGATCAGCTTGTTCTACCTGTGTGCTAGAGTCGGGCGTTGATACTGCTTCATCTGCTTTTACTCCTTGAACTGCAGCAAAGCTCAAAAAAATAGCTCCAATGGTTACAGAAGCCAAACCTAACTTGTACTTGCGAAGGCTATAACGAAGAACTTTTTCATCATTAGCTTGAGTATTTCTTTTCATAGAAACTCCTTTTGTTAACGTTTTCATGTTTTTTAATATACCATTTAGCTTTCATTTATGCAAGCGCTTTCTCTCTTTGAAAATTAAAAAAGAGAGAACCATAAGATTCTCTCAATCTATTAATTATAAATAGAATAGTAACGCTTAATCCCTGCCACAATTGCATTAGCTAAAGTCTCCTGATAAGCAGAGGTATTCAAACGGGCTGCTTCTTGAGGATTTGACAAGAAACCTAGTTCAAGAAGGACTGCCGGAGCTGTTGTCTCACGCAAGACTGCAAAGGTTTGACGTTTCACACCTTGGTTCTGAGCGCCAGTCGCATTAATCAGGCTAGACTGGATAGCATTGGCCAAAGTGTCACTCATGCTCAATCGAGTTGGATTAGCATGGTAGGTTGCATTAATACGTGATGGGTATTCTGCATAAGGTTGGTAATAATAAGTCTCGATTCCTTGTGCTGCAGAACTTCCTGAAGCATTGATGTGAATACTTACGAAGATATCAGATTCAGAGGCATTAGCCGCACGTGAACGGTCCGCCAAGTCAACATAGGTATCACTTGTGCGTGTGGTCACAACTTGATAACCTTCTGCTTCTAATTTAGCTTTCACACGACTTTGGATAGCCAAGGTCAAGCTCTTTTCAGAAATACCAAAGTAAGAAGCACCTGGATCATAGCCACCATGACCAGCATCGAGATAGACAACCTTATTTAAAACATCGTAGTTTCCTCTTGATGCCGAACCGATTTTCTTAGGGGCTACCACATCAGCTGAAGTTGCCCCAAAGCCGATATTCTTACCTGAAGCATCCACAATATAGCCGTGAACAATGTACTTGCCTGAATTCCACTTGTGTTGACTGGCTGAAATCGTCACCTTGTAAGAACCATCATCTTGTTTTGTGGCATTATGCCAAACAAGATCATCCTGGCCATTTTGCTCAGACCAAACAGGGATAACCACACCTGAAATACCGCTTGGATTCGTCAGGTTGGTGATGAGAACATCAAAAGTACCACGATTTTTATCATTATTGGCAATAGTTAAAGTTCCTTGAGTCTTAGTGATATCAAGTGTTGCTTGTTTGCCACCTAGGCCAATGTATTTACCATCATTGTCAACCAGATAGACATGAGAATTATACAGACCACTATCACCCTTATGGTTGCTTGAACGAACGGTTACCTTATAGTCTCCATTAGCTTGCATAGTTGCCTTGTACCAAATGATATCATCTTGACCGTTCTTTTCAGACCAGGTTGGAACTAAGACTTCTTTAAAACCTCGTGGTGCAATCAAATTTGAAATGACAACATCATAACTACCAGTAGCATTGTTGAGACCAGTGATAGCAAGGTCGGCTTTAGGTTCTGACAAAGTAACATTTGTTTGTGTGCCTCCCACACCGATTTGTGAACCATCGTTTTGGATATAGTAAAGATGAACATTATAAATACCTGTAGAGTATTTATGGTTAGCCACTTGGACAGTAACTTTGTAACTACCATTTGTTTGACGTACTGCTTCATACCAACGAATATCATCTTGCCCGTCAACCTCAGACCAGATAGGCACTTGAACCGTACGCACACCCTTAGGACTATAGACATCACTGATGACTACATCAAAAGTTCCTGAATCTTTATTATTTGTAATAGAAATAACACCTGTAGGTTTAGATGGATCATTTCGTTCTACAAAAGCTTTTTGAACAAAGCGTTTTTGACCTCTAGCATCAATGTAAAACACTTGCGCTTCATATCTACCATTAGCATTCTCATGATCACTAGCTTTCACCGTTACAGTGTAAGAGCCATCTGCTTGTCTGGTCGGTGTATACCATTTGATATCACTCATTCCATTCGCATGTGACCAAAATGGAATTTTAACTTCTTTGTAGCCTTCTAAACCTTTGAGATTTTTGGCAATTATTGTAAATGTTCCATTGTTCTCATTTTTAGATATACTCAAGTTGGCAAATACTGATATTTCCGGCTTCTTACCAATAAAAACTTGAGTTGTTGTTCCACCAACACCAGTTAATTGGCCATCTTTTTGAACATAATAAAGGTGAACATTATAAAGGCCTGTTGAGTTTTTATGAGCTGAAGCTTTAACGTTTACTGTGTAAGTTCCATTATTTTGACGGTTAGCCGTATACCAGATAATGTCATCTTGGCCATTAATTTCTGACCAAATTGGAACAGAGACTGTTTGAACACCATTTGGTGCTTTGACATTAGAGATGACAACATCAAAGCTACCAAGAGTTGGATTGTTATTAACAATAGAAATAGTCCCACTCAAATCGCCTTGAGTTGGATCTGCTTCGACACTGGCATTAGCAGTAAATCGTCCTGTGTAGTCCACGCTTTGGTCAAAGACATGTTTACCTGGCAAGAGATTAGCTGTAGCTGAAAATTGCCATGCACCAGTTTTGGCATTATAGCGCATGTTTTTAGCGCTCGTTGCTGTAAGACTTGACGATGGGTACTGGGCAACCCAGAAATTCTCAATACCAAATTGAGAGGTTGAGACAGGTCCACGGTAGCCTAGATTGTTCTCATCCAACCAGCTGGCACTTGTGTAGAACATCAAGTTGTTGTATCCATGCTTACGCATTTCGTTAACCCAAGCTTGGGTGTTACGGTTGATATTTGGAAGCATATTAGAATCTTCGAAGTCATTAACCATAACAGTACTCTTTGGAAGGTTCAGTTTTTGTGCAGCTTGGATATAGAAACGAGCCTCTGCACGTGCTTCTTCCTCAGTTGTGTATCGAGAAAAATGATAGGTTGATACTTGAAGACCAGCAATTTGAGCATTGCGAACTTGTGATGGTGCTTTAGGGTTGTTGTACCAAGTGTCCTCAGTCAACTTGACAACGACACCACCCACACCTTGACGTGCAAGAGCACGATAGTCATCTACACTGATATCACCATTATGGCTGCTGACATCGATAAAAGTCTTTGGTTGGACCTTAAGCGTTGGCGAAGGAACATCCGTTGAATTCGTCAATTTAGCAGGTGTTGCTACAGCGCTGTTTGACGTTTCAGAATTTGTCGCACTTGTAGAAGCTGTTGCACTTTCTGAACTTACAACTGAAGACGTTACTGAAGTTGATGCCGTTGCAGCCTCGGAACTCTGTGAAGCAGGAGACGTAGATACCGCTGGAGCACTAGCTTTTGCCACTTCACTCGTAGCTGCGGGTGCTGAAACAGTTGATTTAGGAGTTACAGGTAAGGCTGCTTCTCCACCAAAAATTTCAGCCGCTATCACAGATTGATACTGATTTCCCTCAGTAACAGAAGGCGTTTGGGTCGCCACTTCATCAGCTTGAGCAACCTGAGTTGTGACAGCCAAAAGAACAGCCGCACTGGCATAGTAGATAAAATCTTTCGTTCGCATTTAACTTTCCTTTTGCATTTTTAATATGTCAACCATTTTACCATAGAAAAACTCTAATGGAAAGCTTATTGTTAAAAATTTCTAAATAAAATAAAAATATTATAAAACCTTAAGTACTTATGAACTTACTATTCGTACAACATGAAAACCTTTTAACTATATATTTGAATTACTCTTTGCAAAGCAGGGAAAGAATTATGCTATATCACTAAAGATGAAAATGTGTGACAAAAGAAAAATTCGCGAACTTCTGTCCGAGAATTTTATCAGCTTTATTTACGTTTTGGTGGGTTATGGATAGCTTCTCCAAGTACGTCAGCAAAGGCTTCATACATGTTTTCAGAGAAGGTTGGGTGACCGTGGATAGATTGCAAGAGTTCATCTACAGTCAATTCATTTTCCATAATTGTTGACGCTTCGTTAATCAATTCAGCTGCGGCTGGACCGATAATGTGAACACCAAGGATTTCATGGTACTTCGCATCAGCAACGACTTTAACAAAACCTTGAGCTTCATTTGAAGCAATGGCACGTCCGTTACCAGCAAAGCTTGATTTACCAATGAGAACATCACCGTATTTAGCGCGTGCATCTTCTTCAGTAAGACCACACATTGCTACTTCTGGGTGAGTGTAGACAGCTGCTGGTGTGTAGTCAAGGTGAGCCTTACGGACATTGCCACGCATAGCATTTTCAGCTGCAACTTCACCCATACGGTAAGCAGCGTGAGCAAGCATCTTAGTTCCGTTAACATCACCCGGTGCGTAGATTCCTGGGATTGATGTTTCTTGATAAGCATTAACTTTGATACGACCACGGTCAAGTTCAAGGTTAAGATTTTCAAGACCATCCAATTGTGGGACACGACCGATTGAAAGAAGGGCACGATCCGCTACAATCTCTTCACCATTATTAAGTTTAAGGGTCAATTGGTTGTTAGCTTCTACAATCTCAGAAACCCCAACAGATGTCATGATCTTCATACCCTTTTTAGCAAGGATTTTTTGAAGTTCAAGTGATACTTCTTTATCCATAGCAGGAATAATGCGGTCAGCCATCTCAACAACAGTCACTTCTACACCGTATGAGGCATAAACAAGACCAAGCTCGATACCAACGACACCACCACCCATAACTGCAAGTGATTTAGGCAATTCACGCAAGTCAAGGATATCATCTGATGTCATCACAAGTTGTGACTCAATTCCAGGGATATTGATACGAGACACTTTTGATCCAGTCGCAAGGATAATATTACGTCCCTTGATTGTTTCTGAACCAATAGTAACTGTCTTATCTGGATTAACTTGACCAAGACCATTGAAAATAGTGACCTTGTTAGCCTTCAAAAGCCCTTGAACACCACCAGTAAGTGTCTTAACGACAGAGTTCTTAAAGTCAACTGTCTTATCCATATCGATAGTGTAGTTTGTTGACGCTAGGTTGATACCACGACCTGCAGCAATCTTAAGTCCATCAAGGATTTCTGCATTTTTAAGGTAGGTCTTAGTTGGGATACATCCTTTATTCAAACATGTTCCACCAAATTCAGATTTTTCAACGATAGCAACCTTACCACCAAGTTGCGCACCACGAATGGCAGAATAGTAACCAGCAGGACCACCACCGACAACGATAATATCGTACTCATTGTCAACAAGCGGTGCTTTTTCTGCAGTAGCTGCTGGAGCAGCTTGGGCAGGAGCTTTAGGAACTTCAAGACCAGCTGATTCCAGCTGAACAGTTGCTTCTGCAACAGGTGCGCTAGCAGCGTTATCAGCCACAACTTCACCTTCTGCTCCAATATAACCAATAACCTCAGTAACTGGTACAGTTTCACCAGCCTGACGCGTAATCTTCAAAAGAACACCAGAATCTTCTGCTTCAAGTTCCATGTTCGTCTTATCTGACATGATTTCAAGGAGAATATCTCCCTCATTAACCACATCACCCTCTTGTTTCTTCCACTCGATGATTTCGCCTTCCTGCATATCAACACCAAGCTTAGGCATAATAATCTCAAAAGCCATTTATAAGATACCAAGAGCGACCAGAAAGCGACTGAAAATTAGTCGTCTGACACGTCAGCCTGCTGACGTAGACAGACGGTCTATTTTCCAAGCTTTACGCTCGGGTTCAGTTATTCCCTCTGGTTCGCCCTCTCCTTTCTATTAAAACTTCAGTTTTTAGATATTTTTTTCTTAAATCAACAATTCCATAGGATTTTCAATCAAATGTTTCAAATCAACCATGAATTTGGCACCATTCATACCATCTACAATACGGTGGTCAATTGTCAAGCATAGACCCATGATTGGACGTACGACAACTTCCCCATCAACAACAACTGGAGTTTGAATCGTTGCTGAAACACCAAGGATAGCTGAGTTTGGTTGGTTGATGATTGGGTTAAATGACTTAGTTCCAAACATTCCCAAGTTAGTAATAGAGAAGGTTGAACCTGACATTTCTGCAGCCTTCAATTTACCAGCCTGAGCTTTCTTGATGACATCCTTAGAGGCCACAACAAACTCAGACAAACTCATCTTATCTGCACCATGAACGACCGGCACAATCAAGCCATCATCGAGACCAACGGCAATACCGAGATTAACAAATTTGTGTAATTCGATATTTTGGGCATCGTCAATCAAGGATGCATTGAGGTAACGGTGTTCCTCTTTCATAAGGGTACGCACAACTGCCAAACCAATAAAATCCGTGAAGGTTACCTTCATACCAGTCTTACTCATGATTGGGTCTAGGACTTGCTTACGAAGAGCCATAAGGTTAGTCATGTCCACGTCATAGTTGAGGGTAAAGGTTGGCGCAGTCAAGTATGAATGTGTCATTCCCTTAGAAATAGCCTTACGCATAGCAGACATTGGGATAACTTCCACGCCTTCTGGCAAGACTTTTTCAGGTTTAGCTTCAACCACAGGGGCAGCAGCCGCTTCCTTAACTTGCGCTGGAGCACTGATTGCAAGGATATCTTCCTTAGTAATCTTACCACCAAAGCCTGTTCCAGATACGCTAGCTAAGTCAATACCAAGGTCCGCTGCAATCTTACGTGCCAATGGTGTCGCCTTAGGTTGAGCACCCTTAAAGTTCTCAACGTCATCAGCATGAACACGACCTTTTGCTCCAGTTCCTGGAACTTGAGCGAGGTCAATACCCAACTCACGCGCCACCTTACGAGCCTTAGGTGTTGCACGTACTTTGCCACCTTCGTGAACGACAGGTGCTTGCGTTTGCGCTGCTACTACAGGCTCGGCTACAGCGGCAACTTTTTCAACTTTTGGCGCAGGTTCAGCAGCTGGTGCGCTAGCTACGTTATCAGCCACCACTTCACCTTCTGCTCCAATATAACCAATAACCTCAGTAACTGGTACAGTTTCACCAGCCTGACGCGTAATCTTCAAAAGAACACCAGAATCTTCTGCTTCAAGTTCCATGTTCGTCTTATCTGACATGATTTCAAGGAGAATATCTCCCTCATTAACCACATCACCCTCTTGTTTCTTCCACTCGATGATTTCGCCTTCCTGCATATCAACACCAAGCTTAGGCATAATAATCTCAAAAGCCATTTATAAGATACCAAGAGCGACCAGAAAGCGACTGAAAATTAGGCGTCTGACACGTCAGCCTGCTGACGTAGACAGACGGTCTATTTTCCGAGCTTTCCACTCGGGTTCAGTTATGCCCTCTGGTTCGCCCTCTCCTTTCTACTTTAAATTATAATTTCCGATACTCCCACAGTTAAAACAAGAAACACATTTTACTAGCGAGAAATATCACTTAACCATCGCTAGAAAGTTAGTTTCCTTTATTGGCCATCTTGATAATAGCAGCCTTAATCTTTTCAACATCTGGAAGAACCGCTTGTTCCAAGACACGCGCATAAGGTACAGGCACATCTTCACTTGCCAAACGTACAATTGGGTGGTCAAGGTAATCAAAAGCTTCACTTTCTGTAACCATAGCAGCAATCTCACCAATGAATCCACCAGTCTTATAAGCATCATTGACCAACATAAGTTTACCAGTCTTCTTAACTGACTCAAAAATCAATTCCTTATCAAGTGGGATAAGCGTACGTGGGTCAACAACCTCAACATTGATACCTTGTTCAGCTACTTCTTCAGCAGCCTTAAGAACACGTTCCAACATACGACCATATGTGACAATAGTAAGGTCAGTTCCTTCACGCTTGATTTCACCTTTTCCAAGTGGAATGTAGAAATCAGGGTCTTGTGTCACTTCCTCTTTCTTACCGTAAAGTGCTTTTGGTTCCATGAAGATAACAATGTTATTGTCTTGAATAGCAGATTTCAAAAGACCTTTAGCGTCGTTAGCATTACCTGGAGCAACCACTTTAATCCCTGGAATGTGAGTCAACCATGACTCAAGAGATTGTGAGTGCTGTGCCGCAGAACCAATCCCTGAACCAGAAGCTACACGGAAGGTTACAGGAGTCTTCAAACCACCACCAAACATGTAGTTGTTTTTTGCACCATTATTAACGATAGCGTCAAGGGCAATCGTGATGAAGTCCATGAAAGTCAAGTCAACGATTGGACGAAGACCTGTAATGGCAGACCCAACAGCTGCACCAGCGATAGCTGCTTCTGAAATTGGTGTATCTTTAACACGTTTCTCACCAAACTCTGCCAACATACCAACTGATGTACCGAAGTCACCACCATAGATACCGACATCTTCACCCATAAGGAAGATATTTTCGTCTTTACGCATTTCCTCGCTCATAGCAAGGTTTACTGCCTCACGCAAGGCCATCAATTTTGTTTCACTCATACTTGTATTCCTCAACCTTTCTCTTTAGTCTACCCATACATCTTCAAAGGCAACTGAAAGTTCTGGATCTGGGCTATTTTGGGCGAACTCATAAGCTGCATCAACCTCTGCCTTAACTTGGCTTTGGATAGCATCTAACTCTTCAGCGCTTGCGATATTTTCAGCAACGAGATAGTCACGGTATTTAATAATAGGGTCGTTATTGTTCTTCCACTCGTCAACTTCTTCCTTAGTACGGTAAACACCCGCATCGGCAGTTGAGTGACCGAACCAACGGTAAGATTCTACCTCAACGATAGCAGGACCATTGCCACCACGGACATGCTCAACAGCCTTGCCCATTGTTTCATATACAGCCAAAACATCGTTACCATCTTCACAGTAGAAACCAGGAATGCCATAAGCTTCCGCACGTGTATAAAGGTGAGGTGTATTTGTAGCCTTATGGATATCCATTGAGATACCATAACGGTTATTGATGATAAAGAAGATAACAGGTAATTTCCAAGTAGCTGCCATATTGACTGACTCATGGAATGAACCTTCGTTGGTTGCGCCATCTCCAGAGAATGCCACAACAATGTTTCCTGTTTTTTTGTATTGCTGAGTGAGGGCTGCACCTACGGCAAGAGCGTAACCACCACCAACGATACCATTAGTACCATAGTTACCTTTTTTAAAGTCTGCCAAGTGCATAGAACCACCACGGCCCTTAGAAACACCGGTTGCTTTACCAGCAAGTTCTGCCATCATTTTATTCAAATCCATGTCTTGGGCGATAGATTGTCCGTGACCACGGTGATTTGAAAAGAAGATATCGTCATAGCTCAAGTGTTGAACAGCACCAACGTTGGCTGCTTCCTCACCAACTGAAAAGTGAGTCATCCCTTGAACAAAACCACGACGAACCAATTTATTAATACGTGAATCAAATTCACGAATACGTTCCATTTTAGTGAACATCTCAAGATGTGTCTCTTTAGAAAGTTTTACCATATCGATCTCCTCTATCGAAATTTTTCTATACATCTAGGATAGGTTAAAAAAACTTAATGAGCAAGAAATATGCTTGAAAGATGAAAAGCCTTACAACCTTATCACTTATAGGCAATCCGTATGCTTTTTTTAAGCGCATTATGATATAATTGTATAGATTTTACCCGAATAGGAGAATATTGGACATTGAGTGACGTCATCGTTCACGGGCTTACGGCATGTATAGCTTTTATTTTACAAATTGTTATCTTCAAAGTGACCACACAGAGACCCCTTAGATACTGGATTCTTATTTTAGCAGGTTTAGCAATTTTTGCCTCTAGTTATTTTGGTATTTCCTTTCCAAAATCCGGTTTTATTGGACTTGTACTTCTTCTAGCTAACAAATCTTACAAAAATCTGAGACATACCATTTTGGAGACTTTCTTTATACCTTTCACCTTTGCCTTAATGGTGAGACTGGTCATTTTCCTGATTATTCCAATCTTTTTCCCTTCTGTCCTAGATTATTATTATGCTGGTCCATTTATACTTTTTCTTGCGTTTTTACTATGGTTTGCCCAAAGTGCCCTTCTTCAAGTGGACTACTCTCGAATGATGCAAATTGATAAAGCGAGACCTTGGTACAAATCAACCTCTGTCGCCCTTTGTGGCCTAGCCTTTATCTACTTTGCTTCTGAACTTCTTTCAACAAACATTCACTTTACTATTGCCTTTCTTATTATTACAGCTCTGATTCTATCTGGACAGGTTAATCTCTATAGAAAGGACCTCAGTGCACAAACACAAGAAGCTCAAGAGGAACATTCTCAGCTTCTTCAAAAATCAAGCCAGAACATCAATACTTGGTACCAGAAAAAGACTAGCCAAGAGCTCTTTATCAAGGACGAAGCTGAAAATCTCTACGATATCATCCGTTTCAAACAAAACGAGGAAGCTCAGGAGTTAATTGACTACTTGCTGACTCCGAATCCATTAGATAAGAAGATTGATCATTTTTATCGAGATAAACTTGAAAATATTAAACTTCCTGATTTGCGAGTCATCTTTGAAGCTAAATTCCTAAAGGCAAAAGAATTGGATGTTTGGGTTAGTATGGAGGTCCCAGAACCCATTACCGTTTATCCTATTTATCCTTTAGATTGGGTATATAGCCTTTCAACGATCTTGGATCATGTCATTGTCCAAGCACAAGATAGTGAACAGAAATACCTTAGCTATGCTTATTTTAAAGATGAGGATAGTCAACACTTTGTCGTTGAAAGTTCAAGCACTAAAGAAGATTCTGCCATTACATCTGATTTCTCTGATCCCGAACTAAAACGCGTCAACAGCATCCTATCCACATATTCAAACGTTAACATTGTTTCAAATACACGTGCTGGTATTTACCGCTTACAAATCGAGATTGACATGACAAAAGGAGGTTACAATGATTACTAATATTATCAATCCTCTCTTACAGGCTGTTAGTTTCATTTCTATTTGGTACCTCTACCAGACTATGTCTAAGGTTAAGCCACTGCGAGGACACCTCTTACTTCTATTTTTGTCCTATGTAGCTGCAGCATCCTATTTTAGTCTCGTAAAAATCGTTATAGATCCTCTTTTCTTCCTTGTTGCTGATTTGGCCCTTGTCAAAGAGCGTTCTTTCTATCATCGATTGCTTTACGCTTTTTATCCAACTATCCTTTTTGATATGGCTACACGACTACTTTCAATTGTCATTCTCCCTCACGTCTTACATATCAAAGGTGATATTACCCTCGACACTAACTTACATATCTTGACCTACATCTTAGCTCCATTAATCATTTACCTAATGCTTAAAATCTTCGCTGTAGACCTAAGTCAGATGAGTAGTCTTGACGAGGCTTGGGCTAGACGTAACTGGTTGCGAAGCACTGCCTTCCTTGCTGTCTATTATGTCTTCTTTACTGTTATCCATGGTCTTAACAGCATTCTTCCAACAGCCAATGACCCTAAAAATTTATTTGAAATAATTTTCAAGGTCAATGCTAATAGTTCTGTTATCTTTGTTCTATATATTGCTCTACTACTATGGGATTTTTACAATTGGAACCAGGCTATCCACCAACAATCTATTGATAGGCTGAACAAAGAACGTCATAAATTGTTGGGAACTATGACTAACTACAGCAAATCCTTTATCCAAATTATCACGCAAAAGCAAAAATCCTTCGACCTATTCAAAAAAAATCTCAAGGACGTTTCTCTTGCCTTGGAAAATGAAGATACCGCCAAAGCTACTAGCCTACTTGAAATTTATAAAACGGACAATGCTAGCATTGGTAATCCAGAGACTCAAGAACACTTGGATAAGCTTAGCAATCCAATAATAGCAAGTTTTCTTTCAAATCGTATTTTGGAAATGAGAGCGTCGCATGTCGATATCTCCATTAATATCAGTCCTCAGTTTGGTGAGATTCCTTTACCTGACTTAGATTTATATCAACTGCTCCAAGCTTCGGATAAAGCGATATTTAAACTACTTCGTCCTGATATCAAGGTCAACAGTAGTTACCTCCAACTAGATCACTCGCAACTCCTTGTCGTTGAATTACCAGTTTTGGCTGATAAGGTTAGCAAAGATAAAGAACTGAATGAGTTGGTTAAGACTTTGCCAAATGTTGACTATCGTATCGGTTTACATGCAGGTTATCTGACTCAAATAATTGAAATCTTTGAACCTGGATATTAAGATGATATTGAAAAAGAGCCGGTGGCTCTTTTTTTGTTGCTTTTTATCTCTTCACTCTCAAACTTCCTAGCATTTTTGAACGAAGATAATTCTTCGACATACAAAAAGACACCCAAAATCATATAGACTGAGTGTCTCTACAAATAGTAAACTCCGACTAGTGTAGCTTAGAAGGCACCGCCTCCGCCTCCTCCGCCACCACCAGAGAAGCCACCGCCTCCAAAGCCGCCACTACCACTGTTCGAATTGATAGAGAAGCTACTTACGCTATCTGAGGCAGAAACGTAAGATTCTAGATAATTGACATTATTCATCATGATAAACGGTGCTGCTGAATAAGTAAACTCATCTAGAGATGGATTGCTGAGGTGGATGTTGTAACGTTTTAACACATCACTAACTTTTTTCGCCTGTCCATAGAGTGTCGCATAAACCAAGATACGATTCCAAAGGATAACAGATTCTAGTTCGGATTCTTTAAAACTAGGAATACTCTTAATCATATTTTTAAAGCTATGCCACTGGTAATAGGTTGAAATTTGAGTTGCATCAAGACATCTCTGACGACGTCTTTTCACTAAGTACCAGAATAAAATGGTAACTCCTGCTATAGGTAGAAGACCAAGAATATAGTAAAAACCTAGTCCTGATCCAAAGGCAGCAAATAAGAACAAGGTTGAAAGAATACAAAGCACCATTGAAAGTACCAAAGCTGCTACTCCCAATATGTTAAATGTCTTTTCTTTCGGACTAAAATCTCTATAAATTTTAGGAAGTCCAAGCGCAAATTCCTCTTTTTCTACGCCTTTTGCTACTTGATAGCCGTCATTAGTGAATTGATATTTGACACGTTTTCCTTGGGAACGTATTGCTTCACGCTCATAGCTTGTTCTAGCACTCTTAAATTGTTTTTCTAAGCCATCTTTATCAAGATAATAGCGCGAGAACATTTCCGTATCTCTAATTTCCATGCGACCATCAAACAACATATCCAAGAAAGACACTTCAAATGAAGAGAGCACCTCCTTTTCAATACGTGTCAGAATATTACTATCACCTTCTTGTCTATAGGTGAGATGACCTCTATCAATCAAATCAAGGATGGTAGCTTGTACCATATATTTAAACTTCAGAGGACCCGTTTCTTCTTTTAGACCTGTTTTGTCGAACGACTGATTATAAACATTCTTGGCTAGGACCAAAGGTGCTAAATTTTGAGGGGCTTCATAAAGACGGGCATCTCGAGGGAAAGAAGGCATCCTAGTGCTATAAAGAACAATGAGGTAACAGAAAATACCAATAAGAACAAAGCTTAAGATCACAAGTGGTAAGATGACATAAAAAATGCGTCGAAAGTTTTCTTTAGATTTCTTGATATCTGCTTCTTTTTTTAGAAAGTCTGCCTTATTCGTCTTATTTAATAAGTAAGCCTGATTATTTTCTCGTAAAGCACTGGTCATCGGCCAGTAGGCGTGTAATTCCAATTTACCTGATGCTGGTAAATTGTCTACATGAACCTGATAACCTGTAGAAGTACGCTTAACCTGTGGGTCTTTTCCAAAATAGCCAGCGTGAGCGTAAAGCTCTCCTTGACTTGCATCCAGACCATCAACTGTGAAGTCAACTTGTCCAAATCCTTTATCCCAATCAGAAATAGGAAACCAATTTAAAACTGCAATATCTGAATATAGATTCAATAGGTGTTGGATCTGCCAAGTAACTTTGAGGACAACCCTATCACCATCTGAACCTGAATTATAAACTTTGAGTTTAACACCTTCATAGGAGTCTGTTTTTTCAACTGTAATATCTGTTTTTTCTTTCCCATTTACAGTTGCTGAAACCTTGGGATCATCCATAATAGAATAACCACCAATTTTCCCCAAGGTTACATACTGACCTTTATAATCACTATCAAAATCATAAGTCACTTCCTGAGTAAATGTCGCATTACCATCATCATGAATTGAAAGATGACCAACATAGGAAGGGAGACTATACTCTACCTCATCAGCTTTGACGTGATGCAAAGACAATGGCAGAAAACAGACTAACAAAACAGTTAAAGTAACATATTTAACAAGACCTTTCAGTATCTTTTTCATCATTTTGCTCCTTCAAAGATTAAAAAAGCAGGTGCAACACCAAGTGTCTCGATGTGCCCTGCTCTGATCCCTTATTTAGGCTTGATAAACAATCTCACCGTCACAGATAGTGTATTTAACACTGCCAGTAAGCTCTTCGCCTACAAATGGTGAATTAGCCGCCTTAGACTTAAAGTCTGCTGTGACCTGACGTTTTTCCTTGTCCGCAAAGATTACAAGGTCAGCTGGTCCATTTTCAGCCAAATAACCGGCATCGAAGCCATAAAGATCAGATGGGTTGCTAGTCATTACTTTCAAGAGTTCCGTCAAACTTAAGTGACCTGCTTCAACCAAGTAGGTCAATCCAAGAGATAGAGATGTTTCAAGACCAGTCATTCCTGATGGTGCTTTAGTCACATCATCGACATTCTTTTCATCGGCATGGTGTGGCGCGTGGTCTGTGGCAATAACTGAGATAACTCCAGATTTCAACCCTTCGATAACGGCCTGACGGTCAGATTCCAAACGAAGTGGTGGGTTCATCTTGGCATTAGCACCTTTTGAGAGCAAGAGGTCTTCAGTCTTAGAGAAATGCTGCGGTGCCACTTCGGCAGTAACTTGCGCTCCAAGTTTTTGGGCAAATTCAACCACTTTTACAGATTCAGCTTTTGACAAGTGTTGAATATGAACATGTGCTTGTGTATCATAAGCAATCATGACATCACGCGCAATCATACTGTACTCAGCTACACCAGTTGCCCCACAAATATGGAATTCTTTTTTAGCAATATTTTCATTGAAACCGAGAATACCATTTAGATCAGGATCCTCCTCGTGAAGGCTGATAAAGGTATTATTTTCTTTAGCAAGTTCCATGGCTTTTTTGACAATACCAGCATTGGTCAATGGAATACCATCATCTGAGAATCCGACAGCACCGGCTTCAAGCAAGCCCTTGAAATCAGTGATGTTTTCACCATCAAAGTTCTTTGTAATAGTCGCAACAGACTTAACATGGATATTTTCCTTAGCTGCTGAAGTCAAGACCTCCTCCAAGGTTTCCTTGTCTGAAATCGTTGGATTAGTGTTAGCCATCATGACAACTGTTGTAAAACCACCTGCAGCCGCTGCCAAAGATCCAGTATGAATGTCTTCCTTATGAGTTTGACCTGGCTCACGGAAATGAACATGGATATCCACCAAACCAGGAGCAACCACAAGACCAGTCGCATCGATGACTTGAGCATCTACAGCTTCGATATTTTCAGCAATCTTAACGACTTTTTTACCATCAACAAGAACATCAGCTTGCGTATCCAAACCAGACTTAGGGTCTACAACACGACCATTTTTAATCAGTAACATAATCTTCCAACTTTCTATTTTACTTCAACCAATCAATTGGGGATTGGCCTTGAGATACAAGGTAAGCATTGGCTTTTGAAAAAGGCCTGCTGCCAAAAAAACCACGATAGGCCGACAAGGGACTCGGATGGGCACTCTCAATAATGGCATGCTTTGGATTGGTAACCAGAGCTTTCTTCTTACGAGCATAGCCACCCCAAAGTATAAAGACAACAGGAGTATCCTTTTGATTGAGAACCTTAATCACAGCATCTGTAAAAGGTTCCCAAACCTGACCGGCGTGCCCATTTGCTTGACCAGCTGGAACTGTCAGACAGGCATTAAGCAAAAGCACCCCTTGCTCAGCCCATGAAGTTAAATCATGAAAGGGTCTAGGACCCAAATCTTCCTCTAACTCCTTAAGAATATTTTTTAAAGACGGAGGAGCAGGAAGGCTATCAGGTACTGAGAAGGATAGTCCTTGTGCTTGATGAGGCCCATGATAAGGGTCCTGACCAAGAATTACCACCCGCACTTCTTCAAATGGAGTCTCCAACAAGGCATTAAAAACCTTTTCACGTGGCGGATAAACCGTTCCCTGACTATAAACCTGATCCATAAACTGATTTATCTTTGAAAAATAATGATCTGGCAGTTCCTCTTTCAGAAGCTTGTGCCATGTCGAATGTTCCATAAAAACCTCTTTTTAGACTGTTTTACACCCTAAATTATACCATAATTTGTAGGGAATATTCGGAAAATACTGAAAAAACACCCTGATTACTAGGCATTTTCTATAAAGTTTTAAAAATGAATGAATCCACAAGTTTAAAGGGCTTACAACCTTTAATTCGTTATATTTTTATGCTATAATTTAATCTTGTATTTTAAGAGAAAAGGTAATCCTATGACTACGTATGAAAATTTAAGAGCAGCCAGACGAGGTCCTATTGTCAGCATCGCTGCCTACCTTCTTCTTACCATTGCAAAACTTCTAGCTGGACACTTTTTAAACTCTAGCTCTTTGATTGCCGATGGTTTCAATAACTTGTCAGATATTTTAGGGAACGTGGCCCTACTCATTGGATTGCACCTAGCTAGTCAACCAGCTGATGCAGATCATAGGTTTGGGCATTGGAAGATTGAAGACTTATCAAGCCTAGTCACTTCCTTTATCATGTTCGTGGTAGGTTTCCAGGTCCTCATTCAAACAGTCCGAAAGATTTTTCTAAGAGAGGAAACTGTGGTTGATCCACTTGGTGCCACTGTTGGTATCCTATCTGCTATCGTCATGTGTGGCGTTTACTTTTACAATAAAAGACTTGCTAAAAAGCTAAAATCTAGTGCTTTGATTGCTGCTGCCAAGGACAATCTCTCCGATGCTGTAACTTCTATTGGTACCTCAATCGCTATCGTTGCAGCATCCTTCAACCTGACGATTATCGACTATATTACTGCCATTATCATTACCTTCTTCATCCTAAAGACAGCCTATGATATCTTCATGGAAGCAACCTTTAGTTTGTCAGACGGTTTCGATGAGAGAAACCTCAAGGCCTATGAAAAAGCCATTCTTGAGATTCCAAAAGTCACTAAAGTTAAGAAACAACGTGGCCGTTCTTATGGCAGCAACGTCTATCTTGATATTGTGGTTGAGATGAATCCTGACCTCTCTGTATACGAGAGTCATGCCATTACCGAACAAATTGAGGAGGTCCTCAGCAAGCGTTTCTCTGTCTATGACACTGATGTCCACGTAGAGCCCGCTGCCATTCCCGAAGATGAAATTTATGGCAATGTCCTTCACAAACTCTCTCGCAATGAAAAGATTATTCTGTCAAAAATTCCTGACTATGAAAATCTCTTGGCACCTGACTTCTACTTAATCGATGAAAATGGTCATCATCACACTCGTGAAGAAGTCATTGCTAATCAACAACCACTTCTCAATAACTTTGACAGCTTCAAGATGACATCTGTTAGTCAAAAAACGAAACTAATTAGTTATGAGTTGGGAGGAAATTTCCACACTAGTATCTGGCGTCGAAATGAAACCTGGTTCATGATTTACCACCAAGTGACAAGGATAAAAGATGAAAACTAACGAGCAAGTAAGCTCGTTTTTTTCTGTTTCCAACTATATTTGGGTAACACTCAATCAATTCTAAAAATTACATTAAAATACCGAATGTTAGGAAAACTCTAACTTTTATATGTTATAATGAAATTGTTTGTCACTACTGAATTTAGGGTTTTGACAGGCAAATGTTATTAATAGATAGAAATAGGTTCTACCAACTACAGAACCCCATAGATATTAAAGGAGACACATTGTGAAAAAGAAAATTGTTGCCGTCCTTTTAGCAGCTTGTCTATCCCTAGCACCGAGTTTGTCTAGTGCTGACGAATTAATGGATATCACACGCGCTGCTGGTTATAATGAAGCCACTGAGGCCTATCGCCCCAAATCAACCCTTTTAATTGATGGCAATACCGGAGATGTCCTCTGGGAAGAAAATGCTGATGAGGTGCGTGACCCTGCTTCTATGTCTAAGGCCATGACACTTTATTTGGTCTTTGAAGCTATGTCTAAAGGAGAGATTTCTGAAGATACTGTTATCACAGCTACTCCAACCGACCAAGCTATTGCCGATATTTACGAAATTTCCAACAACAAGATTGTTGCTGGGGTTGATTATACGGTTTCAGAACTCATCACTATGACGGCGGTGCCTTCCTCTAACGTTACAACCGTGATGCTGGCCAACTACTTGACCAATAATGATCCTGATAAATGGCTTGACATGATGAATGAAAAATCTAAAGAGCTAGGGATGACCAATACCAAATGGTTTAACGCTTCTGGTGCCGTTGCTGTTGCCTTCAAAGGTTACTACAGTCCTCAACGTTATGATAACAACCAAACCAACCAAACAACTGCACGTGATTTGGCTATCATGACCTATAACTTCATCAAGAAATACCCTGACATTCTCAAATACACTAGCAAACCTGTTGTCACAGTTAAAAAGGGAACACCTTATGAGGAAACCTTCGAGACTTACAACTACTCTATTCCAGGAGCTAAATACGGAATTGATGGGGTTGATGGTTTGAAGACAGGATCAAGCCCAGAAGGTGCCTTCAACTATATTGATACTATCAAGCGTGGTGATCAACGTATGATTGCTGTTATCATGGGTTCTGGTGATTGGTCTGACCAAACAGGTGAAGAAATCCGCCATACCTTTGGTAATGCTCTCGTTGAGAAAATGTATAAAGATTTCTCTTACAAGAAAGTTCTTAGCAAGGGTGAACAAGAAATCGACGGTAAAAAATACAATGTCCAAAAAGATGTCTACGCCACAGTCAAAAAAGGCAAAGACCCTAAAATCTCTGTTAAAGATGACCAAATTGTTATTGATAATGGTCTGAAGCCAGTATCACCTAAGATCAAGGCTACTTCTGTTAAGGCAACTAAAGTTAAGGGATGGTTCGATTTTGGAAGTAACCAAAAAGATAAAAAGGCTACTAAAGCAACAAATAATGGCCAACTCCCAGTTTATTTCTGGTTGCTATGCCTTATCCCAGTTGGTCTCCTCTACTTGATTTACCTTAATGAAAAAGGACGTCGTCAAAGAGTCAAAGAACGTCGTCAAGCAAGACAAATCAATAAATAAAAGAAAGCGTGTCCATGACACGTTTTTTTTTATACTCTATTCAAGGAAGTCCCCCAAGAATACTGATAAAACCACCCAAAACTATGCTATAATAGACGAGTATGACTTTTTTTACAAACATATAACAAAAATGGATTAAAGGATGCTTTTAAAAGAGTGTCTAAACGTTGTTACTAAGGAGATTATTTTGAAAAAGAAATTGTTAGGACTCTTCCTGGTAGCTAGTCTGGCTTTAGCTCCCCGTCTGTCGTCCGCTGACCAACTAGTAGATATAGCACAAAAAGCGGGCTACAAGGAAGCCACCGAGACCTATAGACCTAAATCATCACTTTTGATTGATGCCAATACTGGTGATATCCTTTGGCAAGATAACATTGATGAAGTACGTGACCCCGCTTCCATGAGTAAAGTCATGTCTCTCTACTTGGTTTTTGATGCTTTGTCAAAGGGAGAAATCAAAGAAGACACCGTGATTACAGCCAAACCAACCGATGAGGCTATTGCTAATATCTACGAAATCTCAAACAACAAGATTGTTTCTGGAGTTAAATACACGGTTTCAGAACTTATCACTATGACAGCTGTTCCCTCTTCAAATGCGGCGACAGTCATGCTTGCCAACTATCTCAGTGATAATGACCCTGACAAGTGGATTGATCGTATGAACGAGAAGTCTAAAGAGCTCGGCATGACAAAGACCAAATGGTACAATGCCTCTGGAGCTGGTGCGGCATCTTACAAAGGCTACTACACGCCTAAACGTTATGATAATAACCACTCTAACCAGACGACAGCCCGTGATTTGTCTATCATGGCTTATAACCTTATCAAACATCACCCTGAAATCCTCAGATACACTAGCCAACAGACAGTAACTGTCAAAAAAGGAACACCATACGAGGAAACCTTTGAAAATTACAACTACTCCTTGCCTGGTGCTGATTATGGCCTTAAAGGAGTGGATGGCCTTAAGACAGGTTCAAGTTCACGAGGAGATTACAACTACATCTCCACATGCAAACGAGGGAATCAACGTGTCATTTCAGTTATCCTGGGCGTTGGAAATTGGGAAGATGAAAGTAGCGAAAAAATCCGCCATGCCTTCGGTAACTCCCTTATTGAGAAAATGTTTAAAGACTATTCCTACAAGAAAGTCCTAAGCAAGGGCAAACAAAAGATTGATGGTATAAAATACGATGTCCAAAAAGATGTCTATGCCACAGTGAAAAAAGGGCAAGAACCTAAGATTAGTGTTAAAGATGATTCTATCGTCGTAGATAACGAACTAAAAACGGTATCACCTAAAATTAAGGCAACTACCGTAAAAGCGACTAAAACTGGCTTCTTCCTCTTTTCAGGCGGTCAGAAGGACAAACAAACAAGCAATAAGCATAACTTTATGAAACACTTTGCTCTGTTCTGCTTCCTCTTATTACCACTTTATGTGCTCTACTTGATTTTTATCAACGAGAAAAAGCGTCGTCAAAAAGTCAAAGAATGCCGACAAGCTCGACAAATCAATAACTAAAAGAACGTGCTCAACCGAGCACGTTTTTAGTTGTCTCCAAGAAATGTTTTGAGATGATCCATCTCATTTCGCATTTGTTCTAATCCCTCTTGATAGATGGCTTCAAACTTTTCAGGATCCTTCTCCAATCGACCAACTTCAAGCGCATGCTCTGGACGAATGGCATAAAGATTGCCAGTTTTTTCCAAAGCCTCAATCTTTTCAATACTCTTATTGTAGTGAATATGGCGATTTGATGCTACTTGGACAAATTCAGGATATTTGCGGTAAAAAAGCTTGTAGATTCTCTTACTCGTTTTAGATGGCTGTTTACGGTAACCTTTAGGACGCGTCAGAACGACAATGAGTTTGTCAAAGCCCAAATTCTCCATAAAATCAATGGGGAGACTATCAGACAGTCCACCATCCATATAGCGTTTACCCTTATACTCGACAATTTCAGAAACCAAAGGTAGGGCGGAACTTGCACGAAGGGCTTCCATCTGCTCAAAGACATGATCAATCTTGATATAGTCTGGTTTTCCGGTCTCGATATCTGTAGTAACCACATAGAAGGGAACACCCGACTCCGCAAAGGCCTCCTGATCAAAAACGTCTAACTCCATAGGAACCTTATAATAGGAGAACTCCTTATTTACAAAGTTCCCAGTTGTCAGCCATGACCAGAAACTCATGTAGCGACGGTCTCCCATGAATCGTTTGTTGTAGCGAAGGGCTCTTTTGGGCTGGTTAGAAAGGTAATTAACACCAAAAAGTGCTCCAGCTGATACTGATACAACACCGTCTACTTTGATTCCAGCTTCTAAAAAGGCATCTAAAATACCAGCAGTGTATAAGCCACGCATGCCTCCGCCTTCAAGGACTAAGCCTACCTTCATTCTAAAATCTCCTTCTTGATTGGTTCTGCTAGGACTTGATAACCTTGTGGACTCAAGTGTAAACCATCCGTTGTGTAAGTGTCATTTAACTGTCCTTGGGCATCTGTCAGGTAATCATAAAGATCAACATAGGTCACACCAGGGAGAACAGCCAATTGTTGATTAAGTTCACGGACAGTCGCATTATTTCGAATCTTAACCTTAGAAGCATATTGTGATTTTTCACTAACCGGATAAACACTCAGCAAATAGACCTCAGTAAGGAGAGATTCCTGACGAACTGTCATGATAATATCGGAAATACGATTGACAATATCTCGAATGGGGTAACCCCTTCCGATGTCGTTAATACCAATCAAGAGTACCAATTTACTGGGTTCCAAATCTAAAACTTGCTCTTTAAGGTGTTCTAAAAGCCAAACTGAGTCTGTTCCTGCAATCCCACGGTTTACCAAGGGAAAATCTCGACCCAAATATTTTTTCAACGCAAAAAACTCCGTGATGGAGTCCCCTGCAAAAACAATTTGGCCTTTGTCTAACTTTTGATTTTCATTCACAAATTTGGCTAAACGCTCTTCTTGATAGGCCACAAGCTCGGGCCTAGTTGTTTCAATCATACTTCATCCTTTTTTCTTAAATATTATACGCACTACCGTGATTAAAGCTAGAAAAGTTCCAAGTCCAAGAAATAGCCAGGCAAGATTTTCAAAACCTGATTTATTGGCCAAAAGGGCACCGGAAAGTAGAAATCCCAATGTCAGCAAGGCTAAAACCAGATTATTTAAAACTTTCTCAAAGACTTTAATTCGACCTGAAAAGTTAATAAAATCATGGTTTACTACAATTCGTCCGTTTAAAATCTGCTCCAAGAGCTGATGCAGGCGACGTGGAATATTTTTCCCATTGCGAATCAGATAAAAGAGTTCAATCAAGATACTCTCTTTATTCAGGGCCTGCTTAAGCATGTCAGGGCCCATGTTTTCTAGGAAATAATCCTTGGCCAAAGTCATCAAATCCATATTTGGGGCCAACTCTCGGAAAATACCTTCAATTTGAAGCGAAGCCTTCTCCAAAATGGTAATTTGAGATGAGGCTTTAAGATGATTCTTCTGGAAAATAGCCAGCAAATCCTCTAGCAAATCTGTCATCGATAGACTTCCCAAGTCAACACCAGAATAACGACCCAACATCTGCTCGACATCCTGACTTAGAACCGCACGGTTTAGCCCATTATCAAACTGGGTGACTGACAAGATAGCCTTAGTCATACCGTCAACATCCTGAGCAGTAAAACTATATAGGATGTCATTTAAGGACGCACGCATCCCAACTTCCAACTCACCCATAATGCCAAAGTCAATGAAACAAATCTTACCATCACGTACCAAGAGATTTCCAGGATGAGGGTCACCATGAAAATAGCCGTCTTTGAAAACCTGCTTGATAAATGACAACATTAGTTTCTTACCCACGTCTTCCAGGTCATAGCCAGCCTCAAGCAGTTGACTGTAGTCATTAAGTGGAATCCCATCGATGTACTCTTCGACTATGAGGTGTGGCGTCGTGAAGGTATCATAAACCTTTGGGACACCTAGACAAGCAACAGCCCTGTTATTTGCCTTAAAACGCTTCATGGCCTCTGCTTCATTTCTGAAATCAAGTTCCTTAATTAGGGTTTCTCGCAGATTTTCCAAAACCTCCTGAACATCGACCATAGGTATAAAGTGCTTTGGAATATGGCGTGCAAGCTTAATGAGAAGCTGAATATCTTCCTTAACGACCTCATCAATACCAGGTCGCTGAATTTTTACAATCACTTCCTGACCAGACAACAATCTAGCCCTATGGGTCTGAGCTACAGAACCAGAAGCCAAGGGCTCTTCCGAGAAATCAAGGAAACTGTCAGAAAGCCCACTGGGTAATTCTCGCCTAATGGCAGTCATGACTTCCTCTTTATTCAAGGGAGGAACTGAGCTCTGGAGTTTTGATAATTCTCTGATATAGGCCTCTGGCAAAAGGTCAGAGCGTGTGGATAGGATTTGACCAATTTTAACAAAACTAGGTCCCAATTGCTCAAAGGCTTGGCGTAGCTTGACAGGTGTTGTCTGTTGGTCTTGAGGAAGGTGTTTTTCACGATAAGAAAGGAGACCAACTGACGAGAAAACCTTCAACACATGTCTCAATCGTTTACTTGCCATTTTAGTCTCCTTACATTTTATTTATTTTGACTGAGCAAAGCGTCAAGTTTTTCTTCAAGACGTTTCACGTCATCCTTAGTCGCATACTCAACTGAAGATTTCTTAGCATCAAGTTTATTCAAAAATTCTTGAGCTTCTTCCTTACTTTGACGTTTGAGCTCTTGTTCCAGTTCCTTACCTTCTTCAACAGTCAAGCGCCCCTTTTCAACCAACTCTTTGACAAAACTATCAGCTTTATCTACTGTCATAGCAGTCAATCCGATTCCAGCCAAGAGAACTTTTTTCAAATCATTCATTATCGTTACCTCCATCTAAGTAGGAAAAGCAAAGAAATAGACTAGCTACTTCTTCAGAAAATATAAGAACGTTTTCACACTTTTATTCTACCACTTTTTCAGAAAATGTGTTAATTAACATAAATTGCATTCTGTAGTAGTTTAATACTCGATATGCAAATATATTCGCCGAAATACTTATTTATCAATGTTGTACCCAAATACTAAATAAGAATCTCGAGCTTTTGCTGAGATTCTTAACGATTTTCTATTTGTAAAGAGCTTCACCATTACTTTCGATAACAGACTTATACCAAGCTAATGATTTTTTCTTATAACGAGCCAAGCTACCACTACCATCATCATTACGATCAACGTAGATGAAGCCATAACGCTTACTGAGTTCAGCCGTTGAAGCTGAGACCAAATCAATTGGTCCCCAAGTCGTATAGCCCCAAAGCTCCACACCATCTTGAAGAGCTTCACCTACTTGAATCAAGTGTTTTTGAAGGTAATCAATACGATAATCATCTTCAACTGTTGGACCATCAGGACCATCAACAAGGACATCCTTAGCACCCAAACCATTTTCGACGATAAACAATGGCAATTGATAACGATCATAGAAGTCATTCAAAACTAAACGAAGACCGATTGGATCGATAGCCCAACCCCACTCAGATTTCTCAAGGTAGGGATTTTCAACACCACCCATAATATTTCCTTTACCAATCGTATAGTCTTCTGGATTATATGCGGTTGCCACAGACATATAATAAGAGAATGAAATGAAATCAACAGTATTTTTCAAGATTTCTTCATCTTCAGGAGAGAATTGTATTTCAATACCATTATCTTTAAAATAGCGTTTAATATAGTTTGGATATTTCCCACGCGCATGGATATCTGAGAAGAGATAGTTTTGATTTTCAAACTCGTGAACAGCCAACTGATCCAAAGGATTAGCTGTCATACCATAGGCAGGCATGGCAAGAACCATACAACCAATCTTAAAATCAGGGTTGATGTCATGTCCGATCTTGGTTGCTGAAGCTGATGCGACTAATTCATGGTGGACTGCTTGGTAAAGATCCTGTTTAGAGAGCTCTTCCATAGGTGTCGCAATACCACCTGACATGAAAGGTGCATGTAGAACAGAGTTCACTTCATTAAAGGTCAACCAATATTTGACCTTATCTTTATAGCGTGTGAAGACTGTACGGACATAGTTTTCATAAAAACCAATCAATTTACGATTTGTCCATCCATTGTATTCACGTGCTAAGTTTAGAGGTGTTTCATAGTGAGACAAGGTTACAAGCGGTTCAATGCCATACTTAGCCAATTCATCAAAGACTTTATCATAGAAGTCTAGACCAGCTTCATTTGGCTCAGCATCATCACCATTTGGGAAAATACGAGACCATGCAATTGACATACGAAAGACCTTGAAGCCCATCTCTGCAAAAAGTGCTATGTCCTCTTTATAACGGTGATAGAAATCTATACCTTCTAGCTTTAGATTATCTGGTGTTGGTTGGTCTGTAATCAAAGGATTCAAAGCCCCAGGTTCAAGTGGAACACCACCCTTTGGCGTCACATCCTGTACAGACAAACCTTTGCCATCTAAGTTATAAGCACCTTCAAATTGGTTGGCAGCTGTTGCACCCCCCCAGAGAAATTCTTTTGGAAATGTGTAAGTCATCTTTTATCTCCTCGTCTTGTTTAATATACTAATAGTATAACACTTAGAAAACGATTACACTTATACTATCTTATTGAATTCTGATACTATAGTACGAAAAAAACAGACCAAAGTCTGTTTTAATGGCTCTATAATTTCTGTAGTGGGTAAAACCAC
>OMBX01000302.1_pt1 | contig 29340 bp, 20 predicted proteins | sample 1644931 | NCBI WGS metagenome assembly OMBX01 (sample SAMEA103958165, study PRJEB25191) | human gut metagenome | biome: human-associated habitat [ENVO:00009003]; feature: intestine environment [ENVO:2100002]; material: feces | place: Germany | collected 2013/2015
CATATCTGAAGAATCTGAAGGCACCTCCCCAGACACACTTTTTGAAACACTACCCACCATTATCAAGAGCTTCAAGCATTTCGCACCAAGGAATATCACATGCACAACGTTCACAACTCTCAACGGTATTTGTGTCTATCATATAGTCAAATACTTTTCTTTGTTTAGGAGACAGAGCATCATATCCTTTGTCTATCACTAATTTTGTAATGCCTGATTGCATTAAATCCAATCTGCCTGATTCAATGAGTTGTTCTAAGTACCCGTTAAAATCTTCTTCATTAAAACGTATGCTATCCATAATTCTGATTATTTAGTGTTATACCGCAAAATTAGAATAAGTTTTTCATCTGAGCAATAGAATAAATGCTTTAATAATGCTACTATAAATCATTTAGTTATAAGCCCAAAGTTTTCAGATATAAAATAAGGAAAATTTGTAAATATGAACAAGACAATTATTTCAATTGAAGTACAAGATCACGGTAGTAAAGAAGCCACTATCATTGTCAGAGGAGAACGGAACAATCAGATTATGTTTGAAGAGCAATTCGAGTATAAGGACGAAGAAAAGCATTCTTTGCGCTTACACTTACTTTCAAAAAGGTTTCATCGCAAGTTTCCTCAATTAGGTGATAGCTTAGGCATTCTTTGTATCCGTAAACTTTTCAATGATATAACGATACGGAGTAAAATGAAAGTCAATCCCGATTATAGAATAATTGATAAATAAGACGTTATGGAAACAAAAAACTTACACTTGAAATTGCAGAAAATAGGCTAATAGAAATAGCTCGATCCGGAACATCTCGCTGCCGTAAGCATCCTCTCCGGCCAGCCCCATGCCGATCCGCAAACGGTCGTTGAAACGGCCGGACGATACGATATACCAATCATAAGCACGGCATAATAGTTCGATGTCGCAGTCGTCGGTGCAGAGAAAGTAAAAGTTACTCTCCTCGTCCCGGACTAAAAGGAACTCGCCGCCGACCTGCATCATATCCTTTTCGATGTCGAAATAGTTCCCGAGCGGCATCGGGTAATCGGCATCTGCTATCTCGCCGGGTACTCCGAAGCTGAAATTGGTAATCATAGAGCGATGTTTATGTTGTCATTGTTAAAGTTTTCAACGGTTTGCATCATCAAATTAACAAGCTAAGATTTGGCACTGAATTGTTAGTATTCCTAAATAAAAGCAGTTAAGGTTCAATTCGCAGGGTGATAGTCCCGTTTTTAGCTTCACTCAGGAATGTATCGTATAATTGCCGCCATTGCATACAATGTTCTTGAAAGATAGCATTACGCTGGCTTTCAGTCATACCGGATTCGTTCATAAACGTAGTGTAGCACACATATACGGTATCTACTTTATCCTTATGCCTGTCACCGTCCTCACTTATCATACCCTCTGCTTTCATGTAGGTAAAACAGATCCCGTCCCTGATACGAAAGGCATACTTTCCATATTCTCCGTATTTTTCATGGTTGCGGTTGATGCCCTCATTTTGCTGGAGGGGCATGACGGTAGTATTCCGGGAAAAATATCTTACAGCTACTTCATTAGCACTCAGCGATTCGTCTTTTAAGAAACGCTCCCTGTATCGTTGAAAAAAATGGGATGTATAGGCACTGATTTGCCTGACGCCTACCATTTTGCTATCCGGGGTGTGCTTATACCCGCTTGCACCCCATTGAACGACAAACCGATGTTTGTCTGCATAAACAATACAGAAAGAGCCGACTTCGGGATATTCTGCACGGGTCCTGGTTTCTGCATAAAAATAAATGATATACTGATTGTTGGTTGCCGGAATCTTATATTCATAAAGTTCCCACGCAGGAAAACGGCTTGTTTTACGAAATGCTTTAATCGCTTTGGGCCGTAGGTATTCTTGCTTGATGTCTACTTTGTATTTGTCAGCGGCGAGATGGTCGTACATCTCCCTATATGTCATCGAAGTCAGAAGCATAATCAAATATAACTGTTTCAGCCACTCAAATTTCGCATATTTTCCTCGCTTTTACAAATTCAAAGCGGCGACGCCAACCGTGGCATATAGCGACGTCAACCCTTACATCTGCGTCGGCAAAAGGCTCGGACGTGTATTCCATAAAGTATTTTTGGGTTCCGGGAAAGCTAAACATTGTAATTATGGAGATGATAATGATCGAAAAACGGGTCTATGACTCTATGGTGGCCAAACTCGAAACGCTGGCCGGAAGGATCGAGGCTCTGAATGCAAAACAGCAAAAACGCTTAGGACGTTGGCTCGACAATGAGGAGGTCTGCGAGATGCTGTGCATCGCCAAAAGGACGCTTCAGGCATATCGTGAAAAACGGCTCATTCCCTACACGCAAGTCGGACATAAAATCTACTATAAGCCGCAAGACGTAGAGGCATTGTTGAAACAATCGAAAAAGTAAACGAAGAAATAAACTATGAGAAATAATATTGTGCAGGGCTCGGACAGTAGCGAGACCGAAGTGTTCGACCTGATAAAGCGTATCGAAAAGGGGCTGGAAAAATTCGGTACGAACCATCGCCTGATTCTGGGCGGCGAGTCGTATCTGACGGACAAGGAAATTTCGGAGCGGCTGAAAGTCCACCGCCGGACGTTGCAGGAATACCGCAGCTCGGGGAAACTCCCTTATTACATGATATGCGGGAAAGTGCTGTACCGGGAGTCGGAGATCGAAAAGTTACTCCGGGATTCGTATAACGGAACGGATGATAAGGCGTTGCTGTAACACCGGAACGAGAAGAAGGGCTGTCTGACAAATTCCCGAGATTGAAGATCGCCCCTGTCAGGATGAATTCCGACAGGGGCGAAAACGTTAGAATCAAGGTGGTTAGACAGATTTTTTCTTTCCGAGGTCAGTTCACTACCGTCCGTTCCTCCTGCGAGACCTTCAGCACGACCATCCGGGAATGGGGGCGGCGGATCAGCCACCGCCGGAACGCCGCGCTCTGGGGCGTGTCCACCCGAAAGGCCAACGCCGAGATCATTTCCAGATTATACAGTTCTGCATGTGCCGTCGGAAGATTCGAGGTTTCCGACATACGCAGTGCGCCGTGCTTGTAGATCGCCCGTATATTGCTCGTAATCGCCGGGACGAACACCTCGAACATACGGGCAATCTCGGATGGGGTCAGCCACACATCGCCGTCGGCACCGGGGGTTACGGTTACGGTATTGTACTCGATCGTTATCGTTCCTGTCGCTTTTTCTCCTGTCGTTGCCATATTGTTTGGATATTATTAGTTGGATAATTATACGAATATTTTTCTTTTCCGTCAAGCGAACGCCGCTTTTTCTCTGTCGGACCGGGCCCGTTTCTTTTTCATAACGCTCACATCCTCTTCGCATAAGACTATTTTCCGGTCTTTCGTCCTCATTTTAAGCCCTTTCATATCTTCACCCACCTTTTTGTCGGTCACTTTGGCGTAAATCTGAGTCGTGGTGATGCTCTTGTGTCCCATCATACGGCTCACGGTTTCGATAGGCACGCCCATCGAGAGGGTAATATGTGTCCCGAAATTATGCCGGGCCTTATGGAAGGTCATATCGAAACCATATGCTTGTCCCAGTTTTCGCGTAAGTATGATAAGATGCTTCCGGCTGTAAAGGTTGAAAATCTTGTCGCTTCGACGTTCAGACCGGTATTTCTCGATGATCCGCAACGGAACCTCCAGCAACCGGACTGCCGAGGGCGTATCTGTTTTTTTGCGCCGTATATGAAGCCACCACGTTCCGTCAGCGGCCTGCGTGATGTCCTTATCCGAGAGCCGGTTCAGGTCGGAGTAGGACAAGCCCGTGAAGGTGGAGAAGAGGAACCAGTCCCGCACCCGCTGAAGATTGGGTTTGTCGATGGGCGTTTCCATCAGCTTTTTGAGGTCTTCGAGTTTGAGGTGGCGGCTCTTGCGTTCGGGCAGCTCCGGGTGCAGCCTGCCGTAAGGGTCGCGGCGGAGCGTACCTTGGCTGACAGCCCGTTTGGTCATTTTCTTCAGGCGGTACAGGTGTTCGTGCACCGTCTTTTGCATCATATCGCACTCCGTTCGCAGAAAGAGGTCGAAGTCGTCGTAGAACGTTTTGTCGAGACTTCGGAGCGTGACGTCTTCCTGCCCGCATTTCTGTTGTACGAACGCAGCCAAGTGGTTGTAGGAGTTTTCGTAGCTGGCATAGGTCTCTTTCGTCCGATCTACGCCGACCCGTTTGTAAAACTCTGCATTGTGTTCCCGGAACAGGGCCAGCAGCGTGAGCGGCTTCTGTCCGACGCCTTTTACGGCGTTCTTCACCAGTTCCGCCGTGACGAAGCCGAGGTCGTTGCGAATCCTCCGATAGTGGGCCCCGATCTGTTCGGTCAGCAGGTCGATGGCCCGGTTTACCTTGCGGGCATTGGCACTCCGGCCGTCCGCGCGTCCTGTTTCCGGATTCCACAGCGACGGTTCGATGGCGGTTTTGATACCTATATGAGCCGATTCGGCGTCGATGCTGACTTTGCACAAGAGCTGGCAGGTGCCGTCCTTGCGGACTTTAGTTCGATTGATATAGAACAGTACGGCAAACGTACTGCGGCGTTTTATCTCCTTATTGTTCGTTTCCATGATGATTCGGATTTGAAAAAGGTGATTACAGAGCTATCGAAAACCGCTCGGCGAGCTTCTTGTCGAGGTTTTGCGTATCCGCGCCGATTTTGTCATCGGTTACTTTGGCATAAATCTGTGTCGTGTCGATACGTGTGTGGCCCAGCATCTTACTGACCGTTTCCAGCGGAACGCCCTGCGAAAGCGTGATTTCGGTGGCGTAGGTATGCCGTCCGCAGTGGAAAACGAGCCGCTTTTCGATACCGCAGATCGAGGCGATACGTTTCAGAGCCCGGTTGAGTGTAGTGTTGCCGTACATAGGAAGTAATTTCCCTTCCGGCGCGATACCCCTGTATTTGTCGAGAATACGGAGGGGAATATCGAGCAGCGGCAGTTCGTAGTCGATCTTCGTCTTCTTGCGCGTGGTTTTGATCCACACCTCGCCGTCCTCGGCAATTTCCAGATCGTCTTCGCTCAGGCGGCACATATCCCCGTAAGGAATGCCCGTATAACACGAGAATAGGAACAGGTCGCGGGTTTGGTAGAGCGTCGGGTGATGGAGCGGCGTGGTCATCAGCCGGTGCAATTCGTCGGCAGTGAGGTATTTCTGCACCCTTTCGGGGCGCTTCGGTTCGTACCCGGCGAACGGGTCGGCCGTGATGATACCCTCCGCCACCGCCTCGCCGACGATCGTGTTCAGCTTTGTGGTCAGCAGGACGATAGTTCCCGGCGCGATGCGGCGTTCCGTCCGAAGGTAGAGGTCGTACCTGTCGATGAACGACCGGTCGAGGGCAGCAAAGGGAATATCCGAGAGTTTATACTGTGTTTGCAGGAAAGCGGAGACGCAATTACGGGCATAGCGATAGGATCTGAGCGTGTCTTTCTCGCGGTTTACACCCACGCGCTTCTCGAAATGTTCGATAAACGTTTGAAAATAACCAAGCAGGGTTGTTTGTCCGGAAGCCTTGCCCAGCAACAGATCCCGTACCTCTTCGGCGGTCACGACCTCCCGTATCGCAGACTGTTCCTTGTAGATGGCCAGTGCCGAGGCACGCAGTTCGTCCAACTTCCGGTTGATCTCCCGCGTAGCAGCGCTCTTTCCCGTGGCGCGGCCCGATTCCCACGACGATACGGGAACCGACATCTTGGCACTGAAAGCCGCCTCGGAATGGTTGCCGACGGTCAACCGTGCCATGACAGGACAACAACCATCGGCATTCGTTTCGCTCTTTTTAAGGTAGAACGCGACCCTTACATCCATTTGTTCCATAACTCTATCTATCTAATTGCAAAATTAGTTGATATAGAGCTATTTGAAGCTATGAAAAATATAGCAGAACAGCGAAACAGAACCCCGGATCGAATAAACGCGGCTGTATTTTCCCGATAATCGAAAAAAACGGTTATCTTTACAGTGCGAATACCGAAGATACAAGCGTTTTTTGCGGTAGCAAACGGTTCGACAGGGTGTTTTTCAGCGAATTTTTCCGGGCCGAAAAAGGCAACGGATAAGTAGCAATCGCCCTTCTTAACCTCTCACAATCCTACTTTTTGATGAGTCGGACAGACAGAGAGATAGACCGCTTGACTTTCTTTAGTGTCAGTCACTTATCTTAATCTATCCGATTCTTTCGTTTTTACGCGAGTTCTTCGTATCTTTGCCTCCAAGTAAAACGAGAAAATGGAAAAGTTCGCAAGCGTTCTGTTATCCGGCCTGCTGCTGGTAGCATGCGGCGGGAACCAGGCGCGGGCCAAGCGCCCCGAAGCCCCGGCAGCGCCGAAAGAATACACATATGCCGTACGGAGTGTACACCCCCACCCGACGACCAGTTACACGCAGGGGCTGCAATTCGCCGACGGCCTGCTGTGGGAAGGCACCGGAGAGCACGGCGAATCGGTCGTGCAGACCCTCGACCTCGAAACCGGGCGCACGGAGGTGTTCGCACGGCTGCCGCAGGAGGATTTCGGCGAAGGGATCACGCTGCTCGACGGCAAGTTGTACCAGCTCACGTGGCAATCGAACAAAGCCTATGTCTACGACCTGAAAACAGGCAGGAAAATCAAGGAGTTCCGCTATCCCGGCGAAGGCTGGGGACTGACCACCGACGGGCAGAAGCTCTACATGTCGGACGGCACGGCCAATATCTACACGCTCGACCCTGCGACGTTCAAACGCGAGAAACGCACGACGGTGACGCTCAAAGGAATGGCGATCAATTTCCTCAACGAACTGGAGTGGATCGACGGCAAGTTGTGGGCCAACGTCTACACGACCGACCAGATCGTCATTATCGACCCGGCGACGGGCGTGGTCGAAGGGGTCGTAGACCTCACGGGGCTGTTGCCCGACGAGGAGGTTACGCCCACGACCGACGTACTGAACGGCATCGCATACGATGCCGCCGGGAAGCGCATCTTCGTGACGGGCAAGAACTGGAGCAAACTCTTCGAAATAGAAATCATCGGAAAGTAAATGGCAAACAAGTTATACGAGGCGCTCGAATCCCGCATCCTGCTGCTCGACGGCGGCTTCGGCACCATGGTGCAGCAGTACGGATTCACGGAGAAGGATTACCGCGGCGAACGGTTCCGCGACTGGAACGTACTGCTCAAAGGATGCAACGACCTGCTGGCGGTGACACGCCCCGGGGCGGTGCGCGAAATACACGTAAAATACCTGCAGGCGGGCGCCGACATCATCGAGACCGACTCTTTCAACGCCAACGCCGTGTCGCTGGCCGACTACGGGCTGGAGGCATACGCCTATGAGATTTCGCGTGCGGCGGCCGGGGTGGCACGCAGCGCAGCCGACGAATTCACGGCCCGCAACCCGCAGAAGCCCCGCTTCGTGGCGGGATCGATAGGCCCGACCAACCGCACGGCCTCGATGTCGGCCGACGTCGGGAACCCCGCAGCCCGCGAGGTGACCTTCACGCAGCTGGCCGAAGCCTACACCGACCAGGCGCGCGGCCTCGTGGACGGCGGCGCGGATGTCCTGCTGGTCGAAACCGTTTTCGACACGCTCAACGCCAAGGCCGCCCTCTACGCCATCGACACACTGGCCGCCCAGCTCGGACGCGCAATCCCCGTCATGATTTCGGGCACGCTGGCCGACGCCAGCGGCCGCACCCTCTCTGGACAGACCGTCGAGGCTTTCTACGCCTCGGTATCGCATGCGCGGCTCCTCTCCGTCGGCTTCAACTGCGCCTACGGCGCCCGGCAGCTGATGCCCTACCTCGAACGGCTGGCCGCGGTGGCCGAATTCCGCATCTCGGCACACCCCAACGCAGGGCTCCCCAATGTCATGGGCGGCTACGACGAAACACCCGAGATGTTCGCCCGCGACGTCGGCGAATACATGCGCCGCGGGCTGGTAAACATCGTCGGCGGATGCTGCGGCACCACGCCGGCACATATCTTCGAGCTGGCGAAGATCGCAGGGAACTACGCCCCGCGCCCCGTGCCGGCACCCAAACATGTCACGACGCTGAGCGGCCTCGAACCGCTGCGCATCGTCCCCGAAGCCAATTTCGTGAACGTCGGCGAACGCACCAACGTCGCAGGCTCGGCCAAGTTCGCGCGGCTGATCCGCGAGGGCAACTACGAAGAGGCGCTCTCCGTCGCCCGGGCCCAGGTCGACGCCGGGGCACAGATCGTCGACGTCTGCATGGACGACGGGCTGATCGACGGTGCGGAGGCCATGCGCACGTTCCTCAACCTGATGGCGTCGGAACCCGAGATAGCCCGCGTGCCGACGATGATTGACTCGTCGAAATGGGAGGTGCTCGTGGCCGGGTTGCAGGTCACGCAGGGCAAGGCCGTCGTAAACTCCATATCGCTCAAGGAGGGCGAAGCCGAATTCCTGCGCCGCGCGCAGGAGATACACCGCTACGGTGCGGCCGCCGTGGTGATGCTTTTCGACGAGCGGGGACAGGCCGACACCTACGAACGTAAGACAGAGGTGGCCGGACGCGCCTACAAGCTGCTCACCGATGCGGGATTCCCTGCCGAGGACATCATCTTCGACCCCAACGTGCTGGCCGTGGCGACGGGAATCCCCGAGCACGACAGCTATGCCAAAGCCTTTATCGACGCCTCGCGCTGGATCAAGCACAACCTGCCCCATGCCAAGGTCTCGGGCGGCGTGTCGAACCTCTCGTTCGCCTTCCGCGGCAACAACGCCGTGCGCGAGGCGATGCACTCGGCGTTCCTCTACCACGCCATCCGCGCCGGGATGGACATGGGCATCGTCAACCCGCAGATGGTGCGGGTTTACAGCGAAATAGAGCCCGAACTGCTCGAACGGGTCGAGGACGTGATCCTCTGCCGCCGCCCGGACGCCGCAGAGCGGCTCACCGAATATGCCCAGCAGGTGCGCACGGTCGCCCAGACGCAGCCCCAGGCTCCCGACGCATGGCGCGCGGGGACGCTCAGAGAGCGCATCGGCCACGCAATGCTCAAAGGCGTGGCGGATTTCATCGAGCAGGATGCGCTGGAGGGTTACGAAGCCCTGGGCAGCCCGATGGCCGTGATCGACACGCTGCTGATGCCCGCCATGGAACATGTCGGCACGCTCTTCGGCGAAGGCAAGATGTTCCTGCCGCAGGTGGTGAAAACCGCCCGCGTGATGAAGCGCGCCGTGGCGGCGCTTACGCCTTATATCGAGCAGGGGGCGGCCGGGGTACCTAACCGCGCGGGCAAGGTGCTGATCGCCACCGTGAAAGGCGACGTGCACGACATCGGAAAGAATATCGTGGCGGTCGTGATGGCCTGCAACGGATACGAAATAAAGGATCTGGGCGTGATGGTCGAGTCGCAGCGAATAGTCGACGAGGCGGTGGCGTGGGGCGCCGACTGCATCTGCCTGAGCGGGCTGATCACCCCGTCGCTCGACGAGATGGCGCATGTCTGCGAGGAGCTGGAACGCCGCGCCCTGCGCATCCCGGTCATTATCGGCGGGGCGACGACCTCCGACCTGCACACGGCGGTGAAGATCGCCCCGGTCTACGCGGGCGTGGTTGTCCATTCGCCCAACGCCAGCCGCAACAGCCAGATACTGGCACAATTGCTCGGCCCCGACGGGGCGCTTTACGCCGACAAAGTCCGCGCCGGACAGCAGGCCATGCGGAGCGAATACGAGCGCGCCGAGCGCACACGCAACCTGATCCCGATCGTCGAGGTGCGCAAAGCCCGCAAGGGCGCCACACCGCACCGTCCCGTCGTACCGGCACACCCAGGACGGATGGTCTTCCCCGATTTCGACGTGGCCGATGCCGAGCCCTACATCGACTGGAACTTCTTTTTCCCGGCATGGGGGTTGAAGGGACGTTACCCCGAGATCCTCGACCACCCCGAAAAGGGGGAGGAGGCCCGCAAGGTATTCGCCGACGCGCAAGCGCTGCTGGCACGCATCCGCGACGAGCGGTTACTCACGCTGCAAGCCGCCGTAGGCATCTTCCCGGCGCGTTCCGAGGGCGACGACATCTGGATCACAGACCCCAAGGGCCGCGAACACCGCCTGGCGATGCTCCGCAACCAGACCCGCGGGCAGGACAACCTTTCGCTGGCGGATTTCATCGCCCCGGAAGGCGATTGGATCGGCTGCTTCGCCGTGACGGCGGGCATCGGACTGAAGGAGCTGTGCGAAAAATTCCGCGCCGGGGGCGACGACTACAACGCCATCATGGCCAAGCTGCTGGCCGACCGACTGACCGAGGCGTTCGCCGAAGCCGTGCACTCGTTCGTGCGGCGGCAGATGTGGGGCTACGAAACCGGCGAAGCGCCCACACCCCGGCAGGTCATCCGCGGCGAATACCGCGGACGCAGGATGGCGTTCGGTTACCCCGCATCGCCCGACCATTCGCTCAAGCGCGAGGTTTTCGACCTGCTGGCGGCCGAACTGACCACGGGCATGAAACTCACGGAAAATTACATGGTCGATCCCGGGGAGGCACTCTGCGGACTGCTGCTGGCCGACGCGGACTACTTCTCGGTCGGCACGGTCGACACCAAACAACTGCTCGACTACGCCCGGCGCCGCGGACTGGATGTCGAACTGGTAAAAAAACTCATACCGCATAATATCTGAACCCCATGAATGTCGTAGACATCATCAATAAGGCCGTCGAGCAACGCCGCACGCGCTTTGCCTTCGAACTGCTGCCGCCGCTCAAGGGCGACGGCATGGGCGGCGTCTTCGAGAGCATCGACCGGCTGATCGGATTCGACCCGGCCTACATCAACGTGACGTTCCACCGCGAAGGCATCAAGCAGGCGGTGCGTCCCGATGGCAGCGTCGAATGGCACGTCGTACGCCGCCGCCCCGGCACGGTGGGCATCTCGGCCGCCATCCAGAAGAAATACGGCGTCGAAGTCGTACCGCACCTGATCTGCGGCGGGCAGTCGAAATACGACATCGAGGATGCGCTGATCGACCTCGATTTCCTCGGCCTGCACAACGTACTGGCGCTGCGCGGCGACAAGTCGCAGAACGAAAAGTTCTTCATGCCTCACCCGCAGGGACATACGCATGCCGTTGACCTCGTGCGGCAGATCGCGTCCATGAACCGCGGCCAGTTCGTCGACGGCGAGGTCGAGGAGTGCCACCACTCGAAATTCTCGATCGGCGTGGCGGGTTACCCGGAGATGCACGAGGAAGCCGCCTCGCCCGAGGCCGACATCGCCTGCCTCAAGGCGAAGGTCGATGCCGGGGCGGAATACGTCGTCACGCAGCTCTTCTACGACAACGCGCGGTTCTTCGACTACGTACGCCGGTGCCGCGAGGCCGGCATCACCGTCCCGATCATCCCGGGCATCAAGCCGTTATCGACGGTGCGCCACCTGACGCTGCTGCCCCGGACCTTCGGCTGCCATATCCCCGAGGAACTCGAGCGCGAGGTGCTGCGCCACAAGGACGACCCGAAGGCCGTCCGCGAAGCCGGCACCGAGTGGGCCGTCGCCCAGAGCCGGGAGCTGGTCGAGGCGGGCGTCCCCGTCCTGCACTACTACCCGATGGGCAAGGCCGACAACATCATAAAGATTGCAAAAGCGATATTTTAAACGACACAAATGAATCCCACAGAATTCCGCCGCCACCTGCATGCACACCCCGAACTGTCGTTCAAGGAACACGCCACGGCAGCCTTCATCGCCGACCGGCTCACGGAGCTGGGCATCGAACACCGTCCCATCGCCCGGACGGGCGTACTGGCCAGAATCGAAGGGCACGGGAAAGCCGATCCCAAACGCCGCGCCATAGTGCTGCGCGCCGACATCGACGCCCTGCCGATCACCGAACAGAACGACATCGGCTGGCGGTCGTGCAACCCCGGCGTCATGCACGCCTGCGGCCACGACATGCACGCGGCTGTACTCTTCGGGGTATTGCAGCAGCTCGCCGCCGAACCCGACTTCCGCGGCACGCTCTTCGGGCTGTTCCAGCCGGGCGAAGAGTGCAACCCGGGCGGGGCGTCGCTGGTACTGGCCGAAAACCCGTTCGAAGGGTACGAGGTACGTGCCGTGGTGGGCGAACACGTCGAGCCGCAGCTGGAGGTCGGGACGCTGGGATTCCGCGCCGGGAAATACATGGCCTCCAGCGACGAACTGCGCTTCTCGGTACACGGCACGGGCGGGCACGGCGCCATGCGCCCGCAGCTGAAAGACCCCGTGGCGGCCGCCGAGTTCGTGACGCGGCTCATCGCGCTCAACCACGAGGAGTGCGTGCTCTCGATCGGCCGCGTAGAGGCCGGAGGCGCCACGAACATCGTCCCCGACGAGGTCTACCTGGAGGGGACGCTGCGCACGTTCGACGAGCGTGAGCGCGAAATCATCCACCAGCGCATTCGCAACATCGCCGCCGAGATCGACAAGCGCCTGGGGGTGCGGATCGTCGTCGACATCAGCCACGGCTACCCCTGCGTGGTCAACGACGAACACCTCGTGAAACAGGCCGCGGCACTGGCCCGCGAGGAGAAACTGCAGGTCGAAATGCTGCCGCTGCGCACCACGGCCGAGGATTTCGGCTTTTACTGCACCAAATATCCGTCGCTGTTCTACCGGCTGGGCGTAGGCGCCGCGGCAGGACGTCCTCACACGGCGACATTCAACCCCGATGAAGGGGCTATCAACGTGGGCATCGGCTTCATGAAGCGCCTTGCCCTGCAAATTCTGAAGAAATGAAAAAGCAAACACAAAAAAAGCGCCCGGAAAAGGGTGCGAAGAACACCGACAGGGCGGCAATCATCCTGAGCCTTTTCCGGGAGTTCCCCAACAATAAATTCTCACTCAAGCATCTGGCTTCGGCCTCGGGAGGCGCCACGAAAGAGGGACGCCGCGAAACATTCGAGATCCTGGGACGGCTGCACGACGAAGGCATCGTCGAGGAGTGCGCACGCGAGAAATACCGCCTCACACACAAGCACCTGCCCCACTTCGAAGGCGTGGCGGACATGACGGCCACGGGGTCGATCTACGTGCGCGTCGAGGGTGAGGAGAAAGATATCTTCGTCAACCAGCGCAACACGGCCAACGCCCTGAACGGCGACCGCGTGGAGGTGGTCGTCATGCACCGCGGCCGCGACGGGAAGATGGAGGGCGAGATCACACGCATCGTCGAACGCAGCCGCAAACCCTATGTCGGCATCGCCGAAGTAGGGGCGCACCAGATATTCGTACGGGCGGATTCGCGCCGTATGCCGATGGACATCTACCTCTCCAAACGGCTGTACCCCGACGTGAAGGACGGCGAAAAGGTCGTCGTGCGCATAGCCGACTGGGCCGAGGGGAGCAAGAGCCCCGTGGGCGAGCTGATCGAGCGGCTGGGCATGGCGGGCAACAACGACACCGAGATGCACGCCATCCTGGCCGAATACGAACTGCCCTACCGCTTCGAGCCCGAGATCGAACAGGCGGCGGAGGGTATCGACGGCCGGATTACGGCCAAGGAGATCGCCCGGCGCCGCGATTTCCGCAATGTGACGACCTTCACGGTCGACCCGGCCGACGCCAAGGACTTCGACGACGCGCTTTCGGTACGCAAGGTCGGGGAGGGCGTATGGGAAATCGGCGTGCATATCGCCGACGTGACGCACTACGTGCGCCCGCATTCGGTGATCGACGACGAGGCTGTCGAACGCGGCACGTCGGTCTACCTGGTAGACCGCACCGTCCCGATGCTGCCCGAGCGGTTGTCGAACGAGCTCTGCTCGCTGCGCCCGCACGAGGCGAGCCTCTGTTTCTCGGCGGTATTCACGATCAACGAAGGGCTGGAGATACTCGACGAATGGTTCGGACGGACGGTGATCTACTCCGACCGCCGGTTCACCTATGCCGAGGCGCAGGAGATCATCGAAACGGGCCGGGGTGATTTCGCCGAAGAGGTTCTGACCCTCAACCGACTGGCACAGGCGTTGCGCAGGGAACGTTTCAAGAACGGAGCCATCAGCTTCGACCGCGAGGAGGTGAAATTCCAGCTCGACGAGGCTGGGAAGCCCATCGGCGTCTATTTCAAGGAGCAGAAAGAATCGAACCAGATGATCGAGGAGTTCATGCTGCTGGCAAACCGCCGTGTCGCCGAGTTCTGCGGCAAGCGCAAGACCGACAAGGGGCGCACCGTGGAACGCACGATGGTCTACCGCGTGCACGACAAGCCGAGCGAAGAGAAGCTCGACCGTTTCCGGCAGTTCATCCTGCGCTTCGGGCACATCTTCAAGGCCACGAGCGGGCGTGCCGTGGCCAAGGAGCTGAACAAGCTCTTCGCCCAAATCAAAGGTTCGACCGAGGAGAACGCCGTGTCGACGATGGCCGTGCGTTCGATGGCAAAAGCCTTTTACACGACCGACAACATCGGCCACTACGGCCTTGCATTCCCCTACTATACGCATTTCACGTCGCCCATCCGCCGCTATCCCGACATGATGGTGCACCGCCTGCTGGCGCGTTACCTCGCAGGCGAGAAGGCGGCAGACAAGACGACGCTCGAAGATCTGTGCGCCCGCGCTTCGGAACGCGAAGTGATCGCCTCCGAGGCCGAACGCGCCTCGATCAAATACAAGATGGTCGAATTCATGAAGGAGCGCATCGGCGAAGAGTTCGACGGCCACATTTCGGGGCTCACCGAATGGGGCATCTATGTCGAGCTGGACGAAACCCACATCGAGGGCATGTCGTTCCTGCGCGACATCGAAGGTGATTTCTTCCAGTTCGACGAAGCCAATTACGAGATCGTCGGCCGCTCGACAGGCCGCCGCATGACGCTGGGCGACGCCGTACGCATCCGCGTGAAACGTGCCGACCTGCAGAAGCGCCAGCTCGATTTCGAGCTGCTGATAGACAACGGCCGTCCCATGGCCCCCGCACCCCGCGAGGACGGCCCGAAGGTACGCCGCAGCACCCGCCGTAAAAACCGATAGCCGTGCAACGCATCTACGACAAATGCCGGCGAAGGGAGCCGCTCTCACGCGAGGAGGCCTACCGGCTCTACGACCAGGCTCCGTTGCAGGAGCTGGCGCTCGTGGCCGACGAGGTGCGCCGCGCCGTGGTTCCCGACCCGGAGGTGGTGACCTGGCAGATCGACCGCAATGTCAACATCACCAACGTCTGCATCTCGGGTTGCCGGTTCTGCAATTTCCACTGCAAGCCCCACCAGACAGACCGGGCATTCGTCACCACGCTGGCCGAATACCGCGAGAAGATCGACCGTACGCTGGAGCTTGGCGGCGACCAACTGCTGTTGCAGGGCGGCCTGCATCCGCAACTGCGCATTGACTTCTACGAGCGGCTTTTCTCCGACCTGAAAGCGCTCTACCCCACGCTGCGGCTGCATGCGCTGGGTGCGCCCGAGGTGGCGCACATCGCCCGCATCAGCGGCCTGACGACCCTGGAGACCCTGCGCCGCCTGATGGCAGCCGGGCTCGACTCGCTTCCGGGCGCCGGCGCCGAGATCCTCGACCCCGTCGTACGCAGGGCCATATCGCCCGCCAAGCCGTCGGTCGAAAAGTGGCTCGACGTGATGCACGAGGCGCACTGCCTCGGCCTTCCGACCTCGGCAACGATGATGTACGGCCATGTCGAGACCCCGCACCAGCGTGTAGACCACCTGCTGCGTATCCGCGACCTGCAGGCCCGCTGCCCCGAAGGAAAGTACGGGTTCATCGCATTCATCCCGTGGATCTTCCGGTCGACGGGCACCGAATTGGAACGTCAGGGGGTAACGACACGGTTCTCTCCGTTGGAATACCTGCGCATCATCGCCGTGAGCCGCCTTGTATTGTGCAATATCCGCAACATCCAGGCCTCGTGGCTCACCGTGGGCAAGGCCACGGCACAAGCCGCCCTGCACAGCGGCGCCAACGACATGGGGTCGATCATGATCGAGGAAAACGTCGTCTCCTCGGCCGGAGCGCACAACCGTTTCGACGCCGAGGGCATCCGCGGTGCCATCCGCGAGGCGGGTTTCACCCCTCGCCTGCGCGACCAGCTGTACGGGATGCGGGAATATGCCCCGCAGGCCTGAAACCCTCCCGGGCTCGCCAGGAAAAACACAGGAACGAAAAAACGAAAGGAAGTGCGAATAACGCACTTCCTTTCGTTTTTTACGGCAAATCCGGGCACTGCTTGCCTACCGATCGCGGATGGACTCCGGCCCGGGCACGCCTATTCGATTACGGCCGCCCAGCCGCCATTGCGAACCATGTCGATCTTCACGACGGTTGAAGCATCGACTTTCCGCTCACGTTTCTTGTAATCCATGGCCTGCAGGTCGGCATTCACACCGTCCTCGAACGAGGTCATCGTATAACTGCGCCCGGCAGGCAGGAAATCGAGCGCGACCTCGGTGGAATAGGGCTGGTTGTTGGTAATGCCCCCGATGAACCACCGGTCGCCCTTGCGGCGCGCCATGACGACCTGTTCGCCGCACCGTGCACGCAGCACGCGCAGCTCGTCCCAGGTCGTAGGCACCGAGGCGATGAACTCCGTGCAGGGATGTTCGCGGTAATAATAGACCGGGTTGTCGGCCATCATCTGCAACGGGCTTTCGAAGACGACATAAAGTGCCAGTTGGTAAGCGCGCGTCCCCGAGGCCATCGGGTTCGAACCCGTCGAACGGTTATCCTCGGGCTGAGAGCAGAACATCCCGCCCGGGGTGAAGTCCATGGGGCCGACGGCATTGCGGATGAAAGGCAGGTAATTGCTGTTGTCGGGTTTGCAGCGGCCGCCCTGCTCCATGCCGAGCACCGCCTCGTAGGTCAGCAGGTTCGGATAGGTGCGGAAAAGGCCCTTGGGTGTATAGGAGCCGTGCCAGTCGACGAAGATATGATGATCGGCCGCACACTTGGTCACACGCTCGTAATAGTTGACCATCCACTGGTCGCTACGATCCATGAAGTCGATCTTCACGCCCGGGATGCCCCACTCTTCGAGCGTCGTGAAAAGGCGTTCCATGTCCTTCTCGACGGCGAGCCATGTCAGCCACAGCACGATCTGCACGTTGCGCTCCTTGCCGTAGGCGATCAGGCCGGGCAGGTCGAGGTCGGGATTGGGACGGAATACGTCGGTCGTCGATGCCGACCAGCCTTCGTCCATGATAATATAGGGAACGCCGTATTTGGCTGCGAAGTCGATGTAGTACCGATAGGACTCCGTATTGCGCCCGGCACGGAAATCGACCCCCGACAGGCGCATGCCGTTCCACCAGTCCCAGCTCACCAGTCCGGGCTTCACCCACTCCCAGTCGGTATCGGCAGCGGGAGCGGCCAGCAGCCACACCAGTTCGTTTTCGATCAGGTCGGCATCCTCCTCGGCCACGACGGCAAGGCGCCACGGGAAAGTGCGCGTCCCCTGCGTCCTGGCAATATAGGGTTCTTCGGAGAGCACCTTCAGGCTGCGGTCGCCATCGGGGCCGTACTCCTTCGGCACGCGCGGGAAAAGCGATTCGAAACCGCCCCGTCCGTCGCTCCTGACGAACATGCAGGGGTAGTCACGTACATCGGACTCAGCCAGCAGGAGCTTCTTGCCCCCTGGCATCCCGACCAGCACGGGCAGGTAGCTCATCTTGTCCGAAGGGGCATACCCAGACATCGCCACACGGGTGTAGGGCTCCTCGTACATCGAACGGAAACCGTTCACCTCGGAGAGCCACGCCTCGCTTCCGGCGGGCAGTCCCAGCCGGCACTCTTCGCCGAGCACCTCGACCTCGCCGGGCAGCGAGGTGACGAAGCGGTAGGCCACACCGTCGTCGAAAAGGCGGAACTCCACTGCGTAGTCGCCGGCGAACCTGAGTTGCACGGCATTATAGCAGTTCCGGACGACGGCATCCTTGGTCGGGTTGCGGCGTTCGAGCATCTCGTCGGCCGAGGAGCGTTTCACGCTGCGCAAACGGGGAGCCTCGCCCAGCGTACGGTCTGCCAGGGTCAGCGACAACGTGCAGGCATCGAGGACTTTGTCCGCACCGCTCCAGACGGTATAACTGATCTTGTCAGCCACCTCGATTTCCATGCGGAGGTTTCCGCCGGGCGACGTCGCACCGACGGTCTTGGCCGTAACGGCACCGCCCACAGCCAATGCGCAGAACAATGCCAGAAGTCGTTTCTTCATAATATAATAATTTAGGTCGGATACAAAGATAGCAAAAAAACGACAGGAGAGCCGCGATATTCCCGCGGCCCTCCTGAAAAAAAACGAACCTGTTATTTTACCGTAATCGAGTTCAGCAGGTCGACCTTACCCTCGTTCACCAGCTTGAGGATCAACTCGCCGAACAGCGTGTTCTGCCAAGCGAACCACGAGCGGGTGAAATCCGTCGGGTCGTTCACATTGAACGACTCGTGCATGAAGCCCGTCCCGGCATCGGTGGTCATCAGCATCTCTACGCAGCGCTTGATCTCGGCATCGTCCTGCGAGGTAAAGGCCTTCATCATGATGCTCATCGGCCAGGCCATGTCGTAACCGATATGCGGGCCGCCGATGCCTTCGCCCGCCGAACCGCGGAAGAAGTAGGGGTTCGCCTCGCTCCACACGAAGCGGCGGGTATTCTGGTAGATCGGATCGTTCACGTCCATATCGCCCAGGTAAGGCATCGCCAGCAGGCTCGGCACGTTGGCGTCGTCCATCAGGAAACGGTTGCCGTAGCCGTCGACCTCGAAGGCGTAGATCGTCCCGTATTCGGGATGGTTGTAGGTGGCGTATTTCTTGAGCGCCGTCTCCACCTCGGCAGCCAGTTCGGTGCACTCGGCAGCCAAGGCGGCCTGTCCGTTGACTTTGGTCAGGATTTCGGCAGCCTTGCGCAGCGAAGTCACGGCAAAGAAATTCGAAGGCACGAGAAAGAGGAACGTCGTCGCATCGTCCGAGGGACGGAATACAGAAGCGATCAGCCCAACGGGATTCACCGGATTGCCCTTGCCCATGTTGCAGACCGTATCGAGCTGGCGGTCGGTCACACGCATGAACGTATAGGGGCCGACACCCTCCTTGCGCTGCTGTTCACGGAACGTCTTGAGAATGTTTCTGACGGCCGCCATCCAATGTTCGTCGAACACCGAATCGTCGCCCGTCACCAGCCAGTATTCATAGGCCAGGCGCAACGGATAGCACAACGAGTCGATCTCCCACTTGCGTTCGTGCAGTTCGGGGCGCATCTGGGTCTGGTCGCTCATCCACTGATGGTCGGGGTTCGGGTCGTAGGGGTCAAGGAACGCATTGGCATAGGGATCGAGCTCGATGCACTTGAACTGGCGGCGGATAACGCCGGCCAGCATACTGCGCAGGTGCTCGTCCTTGTTGGCCAGCTGGAGGTAGGGCCACACCTGCGCACCCGAGTCACGGAGCCACATGGCATGGATGTCTCCGGTATAAACCACCGTGTCGTCCTTGCCGTTGTCGTCCTTGCGGTAGCGCACCGTCGTGTCGAGCGTGTTGGGAAAACAGTTCTCGAACATCCAGGCCAGCTTGGCATTGGAGAGCACACCCTTGATGCGCGCGATCTCGGCCTCGACGGCCTCGGAGCGGAACAGACGCTCGGACTCGGCCGGACGGTTGGTCGGGGCATATTCTTTTACGATCTTCGCTTTGGGCCTGGCCATACGCGTATTGTCCATAATCATAACCGCGGCTTCGGTTTCCGGAGCACTGCTGCGGAGCGCCGAGGCGTGTGCCGAAACCGTACCGGCCATGACGAGGGCCGCAGCAAGGCAAGCCCGGGAGATGTTTTTGTTTTTCATAGTCGTTTACAGAATTACTTTATTAGGGTTTTAAGTTATCAGTACAGGGTTACGGGGCCGCGCAGGCCGAGTTCCTTATTGAGCCGCTGCGCCCATTCCCAGCGGGCGGCCGTCGGAGTGTCGGCGGCACGGGCCTTGGCATAGTTGGTCAGCACCGTGGTGACACGGATCGTCAGGACGTTCGCACCCTTACGGAGTTTGCCCGCTACGTCGAACGTACGTGCACCGTACCAGCGTATGCCCGCGGGCTCGCCGTTGACGAAAAGTTCGGTGATGCCGTTATGCGTAAGGCCGGCATCGAGCGTATGGTAGGCCGCCGGATCTTCGACATCAACCGTGCGGGTGTATTCGATGGTGCCGGCGAAGCTCTGCAACCAGGGGAACGGCAGGCTGTGCAGATCCACGAGGTCGGTCAGGGAGAATTCCCGGGTACTCTTATCCACATGGTGCGTGGCCCTGACATCCCAGATGCCGTTGAGGGCAATGGGGTTCGCGCTGCGGGGTGCAGGTGCGGGCAGCATTTGGCCGCCGCGGTCTTTCTCGAAGACGATGAATTTCGCCTCGGCAGGCGTCAGGCACAACTCCAGCGTACCGTTCCGCACGTCGAGCATATGCCGCCCGCCCGTCTCGGCATCCCAGACCCAGGCCTGCTTGGCCGCCACCTCGGCGGGGAATTCGAGCCGGGTCTGCATGGAACGTTCGATCGAAGAGTTGACGACGAAATAGATATCCTTGTCGCCCGACTTGTAATAGTTCATCATCATAAAACGGTCGGGGGCGGAGATTTTCGCATAAGGGGTCAGGCCGTATTCCGCCTGCAAGGTGCGGTACCAGCCGAGCATATCCCCCTGCGGGGCATCGACACGGACAAAACGGTCGGGCCAGGTCGTCACGACACGGTCGATGATCGCCTTCACACGGGCATCCTTCGCCGCGGCATCGCGGAATCCGAGCCCCTTGTGGGGCACCTTCCCGATGGCGATCACACGTCCGCCCGCCGCCACGAAGTCGGCGATGCGCGCAGCGGTCCGGGGTTCGAGGCTCTCGACCTCCATCAGCAACAGGGTCTTGTAGCTGCGCGAACCGAAGCGGAGTTGGCCGCCGGAGACAGACGACTGACAGATGACCTTCTCGCTGACATAGTCGCAGCCGTTGCCGCTCTGCTGGACGGCCTCCCAGAGGTCGTTGGCATAGGCGGGATAGGTGACGCCGGGATAGGGGTCGCGCTGCATGCCGTGGATCGACCAGAGGTCTTCGAGCGGCGGCAGGATGGCGATGTCGGCCTGATAGACGCTGTTCTGCAACAGGGCGGAGACACGCGCCTTGTAATCCATCCACGGACGCACATAAGGCCACCACGTATTGTTCTCGTTGAAATAAGTACCGAACTGTATCCAGCCGAAGAAATCCTTCTGGCGGGGGCTGTAATTGAAGCCGTGGAGCACCGAGTGGTTCACGCCCGAAAGGTTGCTGCGGTCGCCCGTCACCTTGACCTCCTCGAGCGTGGTCTGGAAGATATTGCCCACGTTGGTCTGCTCTTCGCAGCTCACGATGTTGCGGTTGGCCAGGAACGCCCCCGAAGCGACGAACTTGTTGACCATGCTGTAACCGCGTCCCGAAAGGTACTGGTTGGGCTCCATCACCCGGCCGATACCGTCGTGTATCCACGATTCGCATTCGGGGATGTCGAGATACATCGACGTTTCGATGGGATGGAGCTGGTGGCCGTAGGCCTGGATGCGCGACTTGAGCCCGTTGCGATGGCACCACGCATTGTATACGTCGATGAAGTTCTCCTTGAAGAGCTGCATCTGCACGTGCCAGAAATCGTGGCGGACACGCTCGATTACGTCGCGCGTCACTTCGGGCGAGAAACTGCAGCCGTAAGCCTCACGGACGGGTTCGCCCATGGCTCCGGTACGCTGGAACACATAGGGCAGGAACGGATAGAGCGAGTAACCCATACGCTTCTCGAACTCGGCGAACATGCCGGGCGTCCAGTTGTTGCCTTCCAGCTCGAAACTGTCGCAGAACGCCGCGCGGATTTCCCCCTTGAGTTTGCCGCGGGTGAAATGCATCGCATCGGAAAATTTATCGAGGTAACGCTCCACGGCCTTACCGTCGAGGTGGTTCACCACGGGCCCGCTGGCGCCCGGAGCCCCCAGGATAACACGCGAATAGCCGTTCAGCTTCACGAAAAAATAGAGGACATGTTCGCCCTCGGGGACATCGACCGTGATGGTATCATTGCCGGCCTGTTCGTCGTACGAAACGCCCTCGGTGAAATGGGCGACATGCTTGGGCATCAGGCGGATGAACATAAGCTCCTTGGTCGGGTTGCTGCGGGGATTGGCCACATGGGCGTTGGCCATGCCCAGCACCTCGTCGCGGCCGATGGTAAACCGCCCGCCCTTGACATCGACCGTAACGGGATAGAGCATCTGCACCTGCTCCTCGGGCGCAAGGTATTCGGCGCCGAAGGGCCAGCCCGAGCCGACGATGATGTCGCAAACCATACCGCGCTCACGGCAGCCGTCGGCAGCCACGTTGACCATGCGGATCCACTCGTCGCTCAGCCATGTCAGCGCAGCACACCCCACCGTATCGGTGGTCTGGTCGGGGAACTGGATGGTGTTGATCTCCACACCGCCGATTCCGGCCTCACGCATCACGTCCAGCTCACGCAGGATCTCCTGCTCGTTCACACGGGCGCCGTTCCACCACCAGCGCACATAGGGACGATGGCGCCCGTCGGGATTAGCGAATGTTTTATACAACTCTTTTTCAGGGCGGACAGCCTTTGCCACGGGCAACTTTTCCGCAAAGGCGATCCCCGCGGCGAACACCGCGGCCAATAGTGTGAAGAGGATCTTTCGTTTCATCAGGTTATAGGTTTTTCGGTTTATTTCAAGTTCAGGTTTGCCATACGGGCATACATTTCGGCCATCCCGGCCTGCGTCAGCAACCATTTCCGGGAATCTTTCACGCGGCCCGTGAGATCCGCCCCGAACAACCCTTTCCCGTCGCGTGCATGCACCCACGCATGGTCGAGGCTGCGCTGCACGGCCTCGAGGTACTCGGCATTGCCGTCAATCCGGTAAAGTTCGATGAAGCCGCGTGTCATCACGGCGGAGAACCACACGTCACCCTTGCCTAAAATCCGGAACGGGGTACCGTCTTCGGGCGTGAACCCGGTAAAAAAGCACCCGTAGCTTGCCGCTGCGGTTCGTTGCGCGTCTTTCAGGTAGCTTTCGTCCCCCGTAGCCTTATGGAGCAGGGCACCGGCCTGCACCATCTGCCCGCTGTTACAAGAATACTTGGTCGTAACGAGCGTACCGTTGAGCGCCATGTTGTCATAGTATAGGCCGTCCCCGGGATCGGACAGGTACCGTTTCGTCCAGGCATAGAGGGCTTTGCCCTGTTCCAGGTAGTGCCTTTCGCCCGTAGCGGCATAGAGTTTGAGCGCATAAACCGCGGCCGGGGCATTCGAACAGGTATTTTTCGAATCCTTATGCTGCTCGCACCAGTAGATGCCGCCACCCAGCACGTCGTCCATGCCGCTCCCGATGAACTCCCATATCCGCTCCGCTTCGGCAAGGTACTTCCTGTCGCCGGTGGCCTCGTAAATATCGCAAAAGTCGATGCCCAGCCACAGGTTGTCATCGTAAAAACGGTCGGATCCCGCATCGACATAAGCGGCGTAAGCCACGGGCATACGCGTCGTATCGAGATACCGCGCCAGCCCGGGCAGTATGCGGCCGTCGATCACACTGCGGTACGAGGGATCGGCCCCGAGGATCGCGGTCGCAGCCGACAGGGTTCCCGAAAAAGGCCACAGGTAAGAATAGGGGTTCGGGGCGGCCTGCCCTTCTGCCAAATACCCGGCCTTGTAGTCCGCATCGAAAGGGTGATTTTCGCGCAGCAGGAAACTGCCGTCCACCCCGTACCATTTATAGATGGAATCGAGCGTCGCCTTCGCACGGCCGAGATGGCCGGGCGCGGTCGCACCGCACCGTCCGCAAGCGGCAAGCGAGCACGTCAAGAGCGTTATGGCGAGAAATCTCTTCACTGGTTCCTTTTATTCGTAAGGCCCGGGCATGTCCGTACTGCAAAGGGATTATTTCAGTCCGACGCCGGACATGCGGCCGTACATCTCGGCCATGGCACCCTGCGTAAGCAACCACTTCTCGGCCTGTTTGTCTGCGCCCGTAAAATCGGTTTCGAAAAGCCCGTGCCCGTCGCGCGCATGATCCCACGCATAGTCCAGACTGCGCTGCACGGCATCGACATAGGTGGCATTGCCGTCGATGCGATAGAGTTCGACGAGCCCGCGTACCATCACGGCCGAGAACCACACGTTGCCCTTGCGGATGATACGGAATGCCTCACCGCCCTCGGGCGTGAATTCCTCGAAGAAATAATCGTAGCTTGCGGCGGCCGTGCGCTGCGCATCTTTCAGGTAGCTTTCATCGCCCGTAGCCTTGTAAAGCAGGGCACCCGCCTGTACCATCTGGCCGCTGTTGTAGGCGAACTTCGCACGGCCGATATTGCCGTCGAGCGACACGTTATCGAAATAGAGCCCGTCCCCGGTGTCGAGCAGGTGCTCCTTCGTCCAGGCATAGAGCCGTTTGCCCTGCTCGAGGTAGCGGCTGTCGCCCGTCGCGGCATAGAGTTTCAGTGCATAGACGGTGCCCGGTGCATTGGAACAGGTATTCTTCGAATATTTCTTCTGTTCGCACCAGTAGATGCCGCCGCCCAGCACATCGTCCGTGCCGCTCTCGATGAATTTCCAGATCATCTCGGCCTGGGCGAGGTATTTCTTGTCGCCCGTAGCCTCGTAGATATCGCAGAAGTCGATGCCCAGCCACACGTTGTCGTCGTAGAAACGATCCGAGGCCGGAGCCGTATTGATATAGGAGGCATAAGCCGCCGGCATACGCGTCGTATCGAGGTACTCGGCCAACCCCGGCAGCACGCGGTTGTCGAGCACGCTGCGATAGGAGGCATCCTCCTCGAGGATCGTATTCACAGCCGAGAGCGTTCCCGAGAAGGGCCACAGGTAGGAATAGGGATTCGGACGCGCCTGGTCTTCGGAGGCAAGGTACCCCGCCTTGTAACCGGCATTGAACGGATAGTTTTCGCGCAGCAGGCAGCGGTCGGCGACACCATAATAAGCATAGACCGAATCGAGCGTTGCCTTGGCACGGTCGAGGTTGCGGGCCTGGCTCGGCAACGTCCGGTCACAGGCGGCAAAAGCACATGCGGCAACTGCCGCAGCGGTGAGGAGGAGTGTTTTCTTCATTATCTGTTATCGGTTATTCGTTGGGTGTCGGGGTGGTATACCGCGCCTGCTTCGTACGGAGGGCCTTGTTGATCCCCTCGACGACCATCGGCTCCATGAGCGTGTAGCCGTACAGGGTCGGATGGCAGCCGTCCTGGGAGAAACGGGCATCCAGGCCGCCGGAACCGTTGTCGAACGCCGCATGGTAATCCACATAGGGGATCTTATGTTCGGCGGCGTACTGTCTGAGCATCGTATTGAGCTCCGCGACGGCTGCCGCAGGTTGATCTCGGGGCGCCACGAAAACCGGTCGCAGGGCAGCACCGAGCAGAGCACCACGCGGATCCCGTTGAATTTGGCCAGTTCGCACATCGAGACGATGTTGCCGAAGACGTTTTCGAGTTTGATGGCGCCGTTGTTCTGCGCAATGTCGTTGATACCGGCCAGGATCACCACGGCCTTCGGGTTCAGGTCGATGACGTCGCGGCGGAAACGCGCGAGCATCTCGGCGGTCGTCTGGCCGCTGATACCCCGGTCGACGAAGCCGTTGCGGGCGAAGAAATCGGGATCGGCCCCGATCCAGTTGTCCGTGATGGAATTGCCCATGAAGACCACTTCGACGGATTCACCCGCCAATGCGGCATTCTGCTGTTCGTAACGCCCGTACTGCGCCCAGTCGCGGGGTTGCTGGGCTGAGAGCGAAAGCGCCGCGAAAACAGCCAGTGACAGGAGTACGATTTTTTTCATAGGGCAATAAGGTTTTTAGGTTTTCCGCTAACAAAATTAGGAAACCCGGAATGATCGGCAGTCCGTATCCATGAAGAAATAGTACACATCCGTGCCAAACACAAAATATTCCGGTTTTTGCCACCTCCCACCGCCGGAACAGAGGCTCCAGAGGGGATTTCCCGGAGACAAAGGTAAGAAATATGTCTGTTTTCATGCCCAAAATGACAATGGTTAGTCTGTTTTTACGAAAAAATTTGCATAAATTTGCACAACCAACATAAAATTTCCACAAACCGCAACCCTCCATGAAACGAATAATCTACCTGGTCTGTATACACCTGCTGTGCTGTGCGGCGGCACAAGCCAGCAACCTGCGGCAGATATCGAGCCGCGAAGGCATATCGAACAACGCCATCCTCTCGCTGGCACAGGATAAACACGGGTTTATCTGGGTCGGTTCGTGCGACGGGCTGAACATGTGGGACGGCGAACGCATGCGCCTCTTCCCGAACGACTGGGGCGAATACACCCCCCTGTCGGGCAACCTCATCGAGGAGATCGCCGTGACGACGGACTCGCTTTTCTGGATCCGCACGAACTACGGGCTCGACCTGTTCGATCCGGACAGCAAGCACGTCGAACCGCACACCTGTTTCCAGGGAATGTACCGGATCGTGACCCGCAGCAGCGACGAGGTGATCGTCATCACGCAGGACAACAAATTCAGCTACTACGACCGCACACGCCATGAATTCGCCCCCACAAGGCCGATGCAGCAAGGGCGGTATGCCGACATCCTGGAGATGGTGCTCGACGACGAGGGCAACCTGTGGAGCTTTTCACGCAAGGGTATTTTCTGTATGCCGGTGAAAATTCCCGCCGACGGGCAGGGGGACATCCGATTCGGCGAAACACAGCAGATAGCCCTGCCTTCGCTCCCGGAATTCGCATTCCGCGAAGGGAACAGGGTTTATTTCATCGACCGGAACAAAGTGTTCTACGAGTTCGACATCAAAAGCCGTCAGATCATATATATAAAGGATATGCGCGAGGAGCTGGCCGCCATGGGACAGGTGTCCCGCATCATCAGCGACGGGGACGATTACCTCGTGTCGTTCAACACCAACGGCGTCGTCCGTCTGAAAACCACCCCCCAAAACAGCGTAAAATACGTCACGGAGCACATCAACATCACCTGCGGCGCCATGACGCTGCTGCGCGATGCCCGGCAGGAGATCGTATGGATCGGCACCGACGGGCAGGGGCTTTACCAGTACACGCGCAATGCGGTGGCTTTCCGCTCGATCACCTTCAACGACCTGCCCTACAACCTTTCGAAGCCCGTGCGTGCGCTCTACGTCGACCACGAACGCAGCCTGTGGGTGGGAACCAAGGGCGAAGGATTATTGCGCATCCCCAACTTCTACGACAGAAAGACCTTCGACGCGGCCCATGTCGAACAGAAAACCACGGCCAACAGCGATCTGCTGGACAACTCGGTCTACACTTTCGCCGCAAGCAGCCGCAACCTGCTGTGGATCGGCACCGACGGCGACGGGCTGAACTACTACTCCTATGCCGACCGAAGGATCCACCGCCTCGGCGTCCCCGAGGAGATGCGGTTCATCCACACGCTGCGCGAGACGGCGCCGGACACCCTGTGGGTGGCTTCGGTAGGCTGCGGTATATTCCGCATCACGCTCGGCGGATCGCAGACCCATCCTGAAATCCGCGAGGTCAAGCGGCTCCACTTCAACGAGGAACTGGAGGTCAAAAAATTCTTCTTCGCCCTCTACGAGCAGAACGATTCGATCATGTGGTTCGGCAACCGCGGAGGCGGGGCCGTACGCTACAACACGCATACGAATACGCACCAGATCGCCAAATTCGACCACAACCGCAGCGCCATCGTCAACGACATCTTCACGATCCACCAGACCCAGGACAAGAGCCTCTGGTTCGGCACGAGCGGCGGACTGATACAGGTCGCACGCGACACGACGCTCATCCCGGGCATCACCAACACCGTGCACGGCATCCTCGACGACCGCAAGGGCGACCTCTGGCTGAGCACCAACCGAGGACTGGTGCAGTACACGCCCCACACGGGCAACGTGGTGACCTACGGGTACTCCTACGGCCTGAATACCATCGAATACAGCGACGGGGCCTACTTCACCGACCCGCAGACGGGGCTGCTTTTCTTCGGCGGCATCAACGGGCTGGTCACCGTCGAGGAAACCGGCTTCGAGGAACAGTCGTTCAACCCGCCGATCCTCTTCCGCGACGTGCGCCTCAACGACGGGGTGCACAACATCGGTAACCTGCTCTCCGACAAAGGTGCGCTGACGCTGCGGCACGGGCAGCGCATCTACGAGATCACGGTATCGGCACTCGACTACGTCAACGGCAGCAACTACACCTATTACACGCGGCTGGACGGGTTCAGCGACCAATGGACAAGCACTTCGTCGAAGCTGTCCTTCGCCGACCTGCCGCCCGGCACCTACCGGCTCGACGTACGCTACCGCAATAATATCACCGGGGCGACAAGTCCCGTCTATTCACTGGAAATACGCCTCAAACCGGCATGGTACGCCACATTCCTGGCAAAGCTGCTCTACATGCTGCTGGCGCTGGCCGCCGTCACCATGACCCTGCGTTATTACCTGCTCCGTTACCGGCAGCGCAAAGCCCAACAGCTGCAACGCCTCGAAAGCCGGCGCAAAGAGGAGGTCTACGAATCGAAAATGCGATTCTTCTCGAACATCACGCAGGAGTTGTCCATGCCGCTGACGATGATCTCGGGGCCCTGCCAGCAGATCATGACATACCGTAAATCGGACTCCTACATCCTCAAATACGCGCAGACCATCCGGCAGAACGTGTCGAAGCTCCACGACCTGATCTACATGCTCCACGAGTTCCGCGGTATCCGCACCTCGCAAAACGATGAGAATGAAAACATCGAGCTGGTTCCCGTGGCCGAAATCGCCCAGGGAATCGCGGAGACCTTCGGCGAATACTCCGAGCAGAACAGCATCCACTGCAAGCTGGACATCGAGCGCAACCTGGCATGGCCGAGCGACCGGGAAGGGCTTTCTACGATCCTCAACACACTGTTGTCCAATGCATTCAAGCACACGCCCTACAACGGCTCGGTGAGCCTGACGATCCGCAACGACGACGGGGAACTGTTCATATCGGCCTCGAACGACAGCATCGGGGTCAACCTCGACGACATCGAGGCCATTTTCGACCGTTACCGCGTGCTGGATTATTTCGAGCGCAAGAGCGAACGGGGGCTTTCGTTCCAGGGCGACCTGCGGCTGGCGATCTGCCACAGCATCGTGACCCGCATGCACGGCCAGATCACGGTCGAAAGCACCCCCAATGCCCAGACGACGTTCACCGTGCGGCTGCCGCGGCTGAAAGTAACCGCCGAGAACACGTCCGTGAACGACAACATCGTGCCGATCGACACGAACTACGGGCTGCCGCTGCCGACCGTCACGCAACGCGAATTCAC